>Ga0209210_1002029_pt1 | contig 15543 bp, 12 predicted proteins | sample RifGroA1_FD_183991 | JGI IMG/M metagenome (GOLD analysis project Ga0209210, IMG submission 183991) | Contaminated groundwater microbial communities from Rifle, Colorado, USA - Rifle Groundwater A1 (SPAdes) (version 2) | ecosystem: Environmental > Aquatic > Deep subsurface > Groundwater >...
CTCACTGCCTGTTCAGCTGAACAAATTTTTCTGGCCGCAGTTTTCGTTTGTCTTTGGAATTCCTCAGGATCTTTTGGCACCAGCGGTTTATCTGTCGGATGTTTTGATAGTAATCTATGTCCTTGTTTTTGTTTTGGAATTCATATTTAAAAAGGATGCCAGAGACAAGTTAGCAAGTTTCTACAAAAGACGGAAATTTTTCATTTTGGCGGTTTTGGCATTTAATTTTTATCTTTTTGTAAACGCGCTTTTTGTTTCCGGCAAGCCCTTATTGTCTCTGTGGTTTGCTTCGAAGGTTTTTGAATTCAGCCTTTTTTCAACTTTTGTCCAATTTACCCTTTCCAAAGAGAGGATATTTAAAATGAGTTTTATGATTTTGGCAATTTCCATTTTCTGGCAGTCAAGTTTGATGCTTTTGCAGTTTACCCTGCAAAAGTCTCTGGGCCTTTGGTTTATAGGGGAAAGAAACTTTAGTGTCGGCACGCCTTCGATTGCCCACGTTTATATCCTCGGCAAACAGTTGCTGAGGCCTTACGGTACCTTCCCCCACCCTAATGTTGCAGCCGCTTTTTTTGTTGTCAGCTTTATCATTTTATCAGCTAGGCAAGGATCCAAAGTGAAGAAATTAAATATTTTTGCAATGGCAGCGTCTTTTTCGGCGGCTTTGCTTTCCTTTTCCAAGGGTGCGGCAGTCGCTCTTTTTGTGAGCTTGGTATTTCTAGTCAAAAAACCTGTTTATTTGACAGTCGCCTTTTTGATTATGGCCTTTTTGACTCTTATGTTTTTCCAAAACTTGCCAGAGGCCCAAGTTGCTTCCATTGCCGAAAGGCTGGTTCTTTCGCAAGCTGCAGTTGAGCTCATTTCCAAAAATCCGCTATTTGGGGTCGGCTCGGCAAACTTCGTGCATACATTATCCGCTTTTAACTTATTTTCAATTGCCGATGTCAGGCTTCTTGCGCCCGTACATAACGTTTTCCTTTTAATTTTTGCAGAAGAGGGATTGGTTGGATTGGCGCTATTTTTGATTTTGCTTTACGCAGTTTTTAAAAATATTTCCGCAAGATGGCAGTTCGCGCTAGCTTTTGCCCTTATCGTTTTTTTAACAGTTGATCATTTTCTCTGGACTTTGCAGCAGGGCCGTTTTCTTTTCTGGCTTTCTTTAGCTTACATTTTGCGTTCGCCAAAAGGCACAACTGCCTGATATATTACAGAAGCATGATTAGACGTGTCTTCTACAATGCCGGCGCGCAAATTTTAGGCAAAGGTTTTACGGCCGGTACAACCCTGGTTGTGACCCTTTTGGTGGGTCGTTCCTTGGGCCCTGCGGGTTTTGGGGATTTTACCAAAATTTTTGTGTTCGTCGGTTATTTCTATACTTTCTCCGATTTTGGTCTGAACAGTATATATATTGCCAAATCAAATCTGAAAAACGAGGTAGCGCTTTTTAGAGTGTTGGTTTCCCTAAGGTTGGTGATGGCCTTGGTTTTTGTGGCTTTGGCGCTTTCAGTTGGATTCTTTTTGCCCTACAATGCCGCAGAAAATACCGGTTTTGGGCCCGTTGTCAAAATCGGAATCGCCGCTGCGTCTGTAACAATTTTGACTCAGGCACTCTATACGAGTGCCAATTCCCTTTTCCAGAAAAAGTTGAGGTATGATCTTTCGACGATTGCCGCCGTTTCTGGCGCAATTACGATTCTGTTGGCAGCTCTTTTGATAAGTCTTAAAGGCGGCTCAGTTACCCAGTTTGCAGCAGCTTATGTTCTGGGAGGTATTGTGACTGCCTTTTCTGCCTACTTGATTTTATATGCCAAATGGCAAATTTTTGTTATCCCAAAGATAGACTGGGGCACCTTTTTAAATTATCTTTCCAAATCATGGCCGGTTGGCCTTGCTCTTATTTTAAATTTGCTTTACTTTAGGACCGATGTCTTGATTCTTGCCTGGGTTCGTCAGCCCCAAGAGGTTGGCATTTACGGCCTTTCTTATCAGTTCTTTGAAGCTTCTCTGGCCGTGCCTATTTTTTTCGTGAATGCAATTTATCCTTATCTTGCCAGCGTTTACAAACAAAATATCAATAAGTTTTATAAAGACTTTAAATTCTGGATTTTAGTGCTTTTTTCCATTTCCGTTTTGCTTTCAATCTTTCTTATTTTGGTGTCGTTTTTGATTCCCTTTATCTATGACCTGCGTTTTGCTGCATCTCGACTGCCTTTGGTGATTTTAGCCTCCGGTATCCCGTTTTTCTTTCTTTCTGCGCTCTTGTGGCACATCTTGATAATTTACGACAGGCAGAAAAAGCTGGTTTTAGTGTATGGCGCTGGTTTCATATTTAACCTGACTGCAAACTTGATTTTTATTCCCAAATTCGGATATATCGCCGCCGCCGCAAACACTGTTATCTCGGAGGCATTCATTTTATTGTTATTAACTGTTATCGTTTTAGGGGCGTCAAAGTTAAAAAGCGCAAGCTCCTATGATTAAAGTATTTTGCGATGGCGGTGCAAGAGGCAACCCCGGACCCGCAGCCTGGGGATTTGTGGTCAAAAAGGACGGTAAAATAATTAAACAAAATTACGGATACATTGGGATTGCAACCAATAATATTGCTGAGTATACTGCTCTTGTTAAAGCGCTTTCGTGGCTTTTGGAGAATTTTAAAGGACAAGCCGTCAGGGTTTATCTTGACTCAAAACTTGCGGTTTCACAGCTCAACGGAGAATATAAGGTCAAAAACGCCAATTTAAAAAAATTAGTTGGCGAAGCCAAGGAGCTTGAGAAAGGATTGGCAAGTATTATTTATAATCACATACCAAGAGACCAAAACAAAGAAGCAGACAGGCTGGTTAACATAGCTTTAAACAAAAATCTCTATATTCGCTTGCAGAACACCGATGGCAAATAGCAATCAGATGAATGCGAGAGAGCGAATACATACTTCCGAGTACTTGGGAGTATCTGACTCGCTCATGTAAACTTAAAAGGACAATACCGAGACCTTTCAGGCCTCGGAAGTTTATGGAGCTTAAGGACTACTGGCAAATATTAAAGAAAAATTTGGCATTTATTGTTTTTTTGGCGTTTCTTGGTGCTTTATGTGCCTACCTTTTGACTTCAAATTTTGGCGGCGGGCAAAGGGTACAAAAGCATTATTTGTTGGTTTCGGAGACAGCATCCGGCGGCGAGTCGGAAAGTCCTGTAATTTTTCAAGAGTTTGTGGATCTGACGGACACCGCCGTTGCGATTTTGCAGACTTACGATTTTAAAAAAGAAATACTTAAAAATCGGGAGAATTTGATTGTTAAAAAAGAGGCACGGCAAGTTTTGAATGTACAGGCGCAGGCAAGCCAAAAAGAAAGGGCTGGTGAAATCATAGAGGCCGCCGCCGCAAACTTTAACGGGAAGGCAGCCAATCTTTTTCCTCAAAACAGCAGGATCAGACTTGCAGAAATCGGCGTCTCTTACGAATCTTTAAGACCGGCTTTAGACAAAAAGATTACGACTGCCTTCGGCTTTTTGCTTGGGGCGGCGTTTGCAATATTTGTAGTCGGCCTAAAGACCTATTCCAAAGTGTAGATGGACAAGCCTGCCCCCAAAGCTGATCCTAAAAACCAAATATTGGTAACCGATACTGATACCTTCCTAGGTTCAGAAATTGCCAAATCTTTGCTATTTGCCGGATTTAGCGTTTGGGGGGTTGGTAATTCACCGCTTACAACAGACCTTCTTTCCAAAAAAGAGTTTACGCTTTGCGAGGTTGATTTTTCCCAGCCCCTTCCTTCATATTTGCCCAAATTCGCAAACATTTTTTTCTTGGGTTTTTTAAAAAACCGCAATCTTACGGCACTGGGAGATCCTAACTTTTCTCCTCAAATTCGAAATTTGCTGGCAAATAGTTCAGAGGGCCAGAGAATTTTTGTTTTGCTGCCGATTTTTGCAGATGCCGATCTTCTTAAAAAAAGAATTACCGCAAATAATCCGAATCGGGATATTGATTTTATCCTAACCGGAGACGTTTATGGTCCGGGTATGCCTCTTGCCCATCACAATCGTCATCTTGCAAGCAATCTGTTGGCTGATTTAATCTGGCAGGCTGCAAAAGGCGACAAAATTATCCTAAAAAACGAGGGGCTTGACATGATTTATCCAACATTTATCGCAGATGCCACCTTTGCAATCAGCAAACTGGCACTTAAAAAAAGCGAAAAAAAGGTCCACTTTGTAATTTCGGATGAACCCATGACGGCCCTTTCTGCCTCATATGCAATTCAGCATGCTTTGACAATGACATCCGGTAAAAATATTGATCTTTTCTTTGAGGGGCCTGAACCTGTTGAAAAGCCGCAAGAACCAAAGGCTGCCGATATTTCAAATCTGGAGTTTGAGCCTAAGCAAAAATTAGAAGAAGGTTTGAAGATTACTTTTGCGGATTTGGGAAAAAGGGAACTTGTTGCTGTAACAAAACCCCAATTTTACCTGGGGCAAGATCAACACGGTATTCAAAAGCCACCGAAGACTAATTTAATCTCTTCTGAAACTGATTATGGAAAAAGAGAAAGAACAAATTTTTTTAAACTCAGGATTTTTCAATTTTTCCCCAAAAAGCGTTTCAAATCGGCTCTGGTTCTTTTAGTAGTTTTAGCGGTTTTAATCTTAACTAAAACCGCATTCGATATCTACATGGGCATATCAAACCTTAAGTCGGCCAGAAAAGAAGCGCTTTTGGGTAATTTTTCAAAATCGCATGATCTTGCAAAAGGGGCCTCGAAGTATTTTGGGACAGCGGCATCGGAAGTAAAAGCTGTATCTTATCCAATTAAGTTCATTTTTCCCCAAAAAACTCAAGGGGCGACGTTGATTCTAAACGGTGCTTCATTTGGAGCGGATGCCCTATCTGAATTTGCTCAAGGGTCGGGTGAGCTTGCAAAAGATCTAAAGCAAATAACGTCCAAAGATTCTAAGGCCGAGAATCTGGATTTTGAGTCGGCATCGGCAAGCTTTAGCAGGGCTCATTTTAATGCGGCCAGAGGGGCAGCGTTTTTTGATGAGGCTCAAAAAGCAGGCCTTTCGACTAGCCGAATCGCAAAAGCGAAAGAATCTTTCGTACTTTTGGGCAGTCTGGCGAAGTCCTCATTGGAAGTTGTAAATCTGGCTTCCGATTTTACAGGCAGGGGTCAGGCAAAAACTTATCTTGTACTTTTTCAAAACAACACGGAACTGCGGCCCGGGGGCGGTTTCATCGGCAATCTCGGACTTTTAAAATTCGAAGAAGGAAAACTTAAAGAGATCACAGTCGAGGATGTTTATACAGTCGACGGCCAGCTAAAAGAAGAAATCGAGCCGCCTGTGCAGCTTGCGGAGCTTTTAACTGTTGATAATTTCTATTTGCGAGATTCAAACTGGAGTGCTGATTTTGAGGTAAACGCAAATCTTGCGCGTGATTTTTTTAAAAAAGAAACAGGCGCAGATGTTGATGGCGTGATTGCCATGGATTTAACTTTTGTCCAAAATCTGCTTAAGGTTACTGGTCCTGTTAAACTTTCAGATTATAACGAAGAAATCACAGCCGATAATCTTTTCGAAAAAGGGGAATACTACAGTGAAGTCAATTTTTTCCCGGGCTCAACCCAAAAGCGTGACTTTTTCGGTGCTCTGACACGGGCCCTCATCACAAAAATATTAGAGGATATCGCAAAAATAGGAGAAGACAGCAAAGCTTCCGGTGACAGTCATTTTATGGAAGTTGCCAGTGTCGTCAAAGAAGCTTTGGCCAGGAAACACATCATGATGACCTTTGATGATGCAAACCTTTCTGCTTTTGCCAAGGCCAAAGGCTGGAACCATCCTCTGCCGCCTGCCAGTTATGATCCATCGGCCGATCTTGGCGAAACCAGAGATTTCCTGGCACTTTTGGAGGCAAATCTTGGGGCAAATAAGGTTAACAGGGTACTCGGGCGCAAAGTCGATTACGAGGTTAATGTCGGGCGCGATGGGGATTTGGTTGCCAAACTTACTATTGACTACACCAACAATAGCCAGGCAGAAACATGGCCGGTGGGTAAATACGTCAATTATCTAAGGGTTTACGTGCCCAAAGATGCCGAGCTTTTGGAATACAAAAATGCCGTCCAAAAAATCGAAGAAGTAGAAACTGTCGCAGGGGAGAAATTAACGACGTTCGGAATGATTGTGGAAGTGCCGATTAAATCCACGCGCCAAGTTGTTCTTTCATACAGTATCCCTAAAAAAATAGATCTGGAAAAGTCGCCCACTTACCATCTCTATGTTCAAAAACAGGCAGGTACCGCCAATGATTCTCTTAATTTTACTTTGAATCTGCCCGACTATTTAAAAGTGGAATCGATAAATGGAATTGATGAAAAGAAAGTAACTCAAAACCTCAAAATCTCAACAGACTTGGCAACGGACAGGGAGTTTGAAGTTGAGGTTAAAAAGAAGTAAAATACAGCTATGCCGGCTAGAGATTTTACCCAAATTTACAAAAAGTACAAAGGCAAGTGGGTCGTCTTAACTCTTGACGAGAAAAAAGTTATTGCCTCTGGTGAGTCCCTTAAACAAATTCTTGAAGAATCCAAGAAAAAGGGGCTAGAGCACCCAATTGTCATGCAAATTCCGAAATACTTAAATATCCTGCACTACCACTAAGACTTATGAAAGATGCAGTCAAGATTAAACAAACGGCGGAGAAGCTATACAAGAGATACGGTAGACCTCTCGAAAAAAAACATTGGGGTAAGTTCGTTGCTATCTCTCCCACAGGCAAAACCATTATCGCCCCAACTCTATATGAGGCAAGCGACAAAGCTCTAGAAAAGTATGGCCGTGGCAACTTCATCTTCAAGATAGGTGAGATAGCCGTCGGCGAATGGTTATGACCAATCGCCTCCTAATCAGCAAGAAGTTCCCGTACATACCAATCCAAGTTAAGTTTCGACATAGACAAGAAAAAGCAGAAGCATTGCTTGATACCGGCTTTGACGGTGACATTATCATTCCTGAGGGAATAGTTAAAAATGGTGAGCAGGCAGATGACTACCAGCTATGGCGCTTGGCTGACGGATCTCTAATCTCAGCCCCTGCATACAGAGGTTCCGTAAAAATAAGCAATATTGTGCTAGCGCGTGTGCGTGTGACTGTTCTAGGTAATAAAACTCTCGTCGGCCGCAATGTCATTGCCAACTTCAAAGTCACACTAGACCACGGTAGGCGAGTCATAGTCGAGTGAGCTTCAAATAGAGATAAACCCAAAGTAAAGAGAATTCATCAAGTAAAACCTCAAAATCCCAGCGGATCTGACAACAGATAGGGAATTTGAAGTTGAGGTCGAGAAAAAATAGTCTAAATTACCACTTTTTTCTACTGGCCCCGAAGGCACCACCACCAGCCCCTGCCGCGCCTACGCCAATGCCAACTGCGGGTACCGTAGCTGCCGCTACGACAGCTCCAGTACCGGCTAATATTGCTAAGATGACCATAAGCCAGGCAGGATTTTTCTTTGCAAAGCTGAGCATTTTTTCCCAGCCGCTTGGCATAGCTTCTTTTATCTTGTCGATGGCTTTATTATCACTAGTTACTTTATCCGTTACATAGGTATAAATATCAGGGTATCTTTGATGAAGATATTGCATTGTTTCCAAATCCCCAGCAACCCTCCCCTTTTGTTGAATTAACCTTTCCGCAAAGGCATCTCCATATTGGGCTCTATCATTTATGCTTACGGGTTCTCCATTTTCGACAGCTTGTTCAATTCTTTCTAATTCCGCGTCACTTACATTACCCATTGAACTTATTACTTCATTAAGATATTTTGCTGCTCCTGCAGGATTCTCAAAAACCATTTTTATATATTCCTGCCTTGAGACTTCACGTAGGGTATCCTTGCCCATTCGGCCTTCTAACGTGAATTCTTCTCGTTCACGTTGCCGAGCTTGTTTCATTGCTTCTTGAACAGCTTTTAGATCTTTCCTGGCATCCAACAACTGCTTTACAAGCTCTTTTTGTTTAGCCTTATCGGTAGTTGTATTTATTTGATCCCCTAAGTTTTTTACCAAATCTTTAAAAACAGTCTCTTCTCCTTGTAGGTCAGTAACCGAAGCAGCCTCACGGCGTAGTTTCTTCGATTCTTCTCTCGCTGTTTTATTTTCTTCTTCTTCCTTTTTCTCCTTTGCTTCTTTTTCCTTTGGTTCTTGGGCAGCATTTACCCTTTCAAGGTTTTTCTTTTTTGCTCTTGCGATTTTAAGTTCTTTTTGAAGAGAAGCTGTTTCTGCATCTGTTAAATCTCCTTCTGCTAGCCTTTCTTCGAAAGCCCCTATTTCTCCATCAAGTTTTATTCCCTCGGTCGCCCTTTCTTCAGATGACTTTCCGGCGATTTGCGATGCAAATTCTTTAATCTCTTTAGTTGCTCTTTCAGCCGCCGCCCGTTCTTCTTGCCGTCCACCCCTCTGGCCGGACGTTCGCTCCGCCATAGCTCTTCTGATAAGCCCCTTATCGCCTTCTAGGCTGCGAATTCTTTGCATCATTTCATTTTTTTGCTCTGTTGTAGCGCCCCTTGCTTGGATAAACATTGCTCTTTCTATTTCTAATTCTCCATTAGTTTCTTCGAGAGAAGCGTTTAGTCCCTCATCCGAGAGGGTACGAAGCTCTTGCAGCCGATCTTCTCGGCGTTGTTTTTCATCTTCGTGTTGTTGCCGTAGGAATTGTCGTGCTTTTTCCAAGTCATCAGCAGTCTGGTCGTCTGTAGCGGCTTTTGCTTCAGGTTCAACTTTTGGTTCCTCAGCACCAGCTGTTTTCGGTTCTTCCGCAGCTTTTTCTTCGTCGGCACTACCTTCTGTAGCTGCTTTGTCAAGTTTACGAGCGGCAGTCTCTGTTTGAACCGTATCTAACTCCTCCCGAACTTGATGGAGTTGTCCTTCAACTACTTCTCTTAGGTTTTGTGATATCTCGCCTTTCAATTCATTTTCATACGTTTTTACGGAGGCCTCCAACGTTATCCTCTGAGCAGTTAACTGGTCGTCGGAAAGTTTCTTTAGGGCGTCTTCCGGCTCTTCTGCCGTACCCTTGTCCTTGCCCTCATCGGGTGCGTTTGCGGAGACGTTGATGTCGGCAGATTCAGGTGCATTCGTAAAAGCCGCGTCAGAACCGGTCATCCGGATTTTGTCCTCTGGTTTGGTTTCTGGGGGCTGTTGACCGGCTACTTCTCTAAGTGCTTTTTCTGGACCCTCTTTGCGTTGTATTTCTTGAGCTCGGGCGGCTTCTGCTTTTGCGGCAGTTTCTTCGGGAGTTTGTCGGGGCGGTACTTGTCTCAGTGGCGCTTCTGGTCCACCCGGAGGAGTCGCTTCCGGTCCTCTTGCGCCGGGTGGCGGTGCCATGTCTGGAGTTGGAAGCCCGTTAGCCATGTTTTGCTCCTCCGGTTGCTAATTTTTCGAGTTCGCCTAAAAATTTATTCTGATTTTGGGCAATGAAGTTTTGAAACTCTTCGCCATTTACGCTCAAGTTAAGTATGTCGCCTCCGAACATTTTCTCAACTTCTTTTTTGTTTATGCCTAATTGATACAGTTTTTCGGCGACAGTACCTGCCTCGTTATCAAATGGGTTTTTATAATCTTTGGGCAATTCTTTTGCCGGAATTCCGCGATCAAGGTCGGCTAGAATTTTTGCGTTGTCCTGAAGGAATTTAAGAAAGCTTGAGCCGTAAACGGCGGTGTTCAAAATGTCGGAGGAAAACTTTTCCTTGATTTCATCTTTTGAAAGTCCAAGCAGCAAGAGCCTGTCGCCGATTGAAACCGGCTCATCTTTCAAAGCATCAAGAACCTTATCAAGCGTTATTTGATTCATGGGCAGACTGATTTATTGCCATTTGAGCAATTTTGTGCGCTTCATCTATATTGCCGGCATCAATTGCCGCAAGGGCTTGCCGGTGGGCAGAAAGCTCTTTGGATTTGACGATTTCTGCGTTGATTCTAGTATACAATAAGTTGAAGACCGGGTACTTTTGGGCGAGGTTTTTATAAAATTGGGCAATAGATTCTTCGTGTTTGTCGATTTTTTCCAAAGTTGCGAGCACTTCTTTAGCCGCTTGTCTGGCGCTTTCGACGGTTAACTCACCAGAGTTTAAACCGTCGATAATGACTTCCAGGACTTCTTTTTCAATTCGCGTTTTGAGAGATATTGCAGGCTGAACCATCTACTTTAAATTTAGCGCGAGATGAAGGCAGAATACAAGTTTTGTACGCTGTTTGACCTGTAATTGGTTTGTCTGTTAATATTCCTCCACCATGGAGCAAGTTTCATTAAGTGCTCAAAAAAGAACGGTTTTGGGCAGAAAAGTTAAATCTCTTCGCCGCGAAGGGATGATCCCTGCGCATGTTTTTGGGCATAAGGTCAAGACAATTCATGTCCAGGTCAAAGCAGGCGAGTTTGACAAAGTTTTTGAAAAGGCCGGGGAAACCGGGATTATCGATCTTGCCGTAGACGGCGAAAAAAGACCGGTGCTTGTTAAAAATGTCCAGACCCATCCGGTTTCTGACATTCCGCTCCACATTGATTTTTACCAGGTAAACCTTTCCGAAAAAGTAAAAGTTAATGTTCCTTTGGAAATAGTCGGCGAGGCTCCTGCCGTCCATAAGAAGATTGGTCTTCTTTTAACTCCTGTCACCGAAATTGAAATCGAGGCCCTGCCTGCAGATTTACCGGAAAAAATCGAGGTTGATGTTGCGCATTTCGAAAACGTCGGAGACGAAATTAAAGTTAAAGACCTCAAAATCGACAGAAGTAAAATTGAAATCCATGCAGATGAAGAGCTGGTGGTTGTCCAAATAGGCGAGCTTGTAACGCGCGAGATGGAAGAGGTTGAGGCAGAGATTGAAGCCGAACAGGCAGAAGCCGTTGAAGAAGTTGCCGAAGCCGAAGGTGCGGTTCCGCCAGAAGGTGAGGAAGCAAAAGAGGCCGAAGCCAAAGAAGGAGCAGAAGCAACTGAAAAGTCAGAGAGCGAGAAGAAAGAAGAGACAAAAGCGGAAGAACCCCAAGAAGAAAAGAAAAAATAGCCCAGTCCTCGCGAGTGCGGGAATTATTGCGGGGAAAATGCGTTAATAACGCGCTTATCGACGTTAAGCATTAGTCACAGAAGGCCACTTCTCTAGGAGAATAGACTTTTGCTTATCTTCAAATTTCTGATACAACTCCTCGGTTAAAAACGGCATGAAAGGGTGAAGTAAGATAAGTACCTGTTTTAAAATATTCTCGAGCGTTGGTTGCGCATCTGCACGTCTTTCTTTTGTCGACTCAATGTATTTGTCTGCAAAACTGTGCCAGATAAACTCGTAGATTTCCTCAACCGCTAGATGAAGTTCAATATTTTCAAGGTGCTTTGTAACGGTCTTTGTGGTTTTAGCCAATTTACCCATTATCCACTCATCATCCTTTGGAATGATTACTTTCTCGATCGCCCCCTTGTCATTCCCGCGAAAGCGGGAATCTGATTCTCGATCAGGTCGAGAATGACCAGCGTCGGGAGGTTTTAGTTCCAGAACGAACCTTGCAATGTTTCTGATTTTTGTTGCGAAATTTCTAAAGTTTTTGCCTCTTTCGTCTAGAATTTCTTTGGAAACCCGGCCGTCTCTTCCCGGAATCGAATAGCTGTAGAGCGCCATTCGTGTTGCATCGGTCCCCCATTTGTCGATCAAATATTGGGGTTCTATGCCATTGCCCAAAGATTTTGAAAATTTGCGGCCCTCGAGGTCCCTTAACATTCCATGGAAAAACATAGTTTTAAAGGGTTCTTTGCCGGTTATGTAGTTTGAGATCATAATCATTCTGGCAATCCAGAGATACTTGATTTCGGGCGCCGAAATTTCAAAATCCCATGGAAAGTAGCGGTCAATTTCTTTTGTTTTGTCCGGCCAGCCTAATGTCGAAAGCGGCCAAAGCCCCGAAGAAAACCAGGTGTCCAAAACTTGTTCATCCTGTCTTACATTTTTGCAACCACACTTCGGACACTCATCAATTTCCTCAAAATTCACGATAACTTGACCACAACACTCTTCGGTTTTATGTTTTGGAATGAAATCATAATCATAAATAAATGCCTTTGTACTCGTTACTATCTTTCTATCGGGGTGGTGTCTTTTGAAAGCAGTAATAAGCTCCGATCTTTTTTTGTAAGTTGCCCCGTGTCTTGGGTCATGCAGCGGTAATTCGCCTACGGTAGTTCCCTCAACATTCTTTATCGTGCCGAAGCCAAATATTTCACCTGTGCTACTGTTTTCGAATGCGACTCTAACACCTACGTTGAAGTTATGATTTCTTAAGCGATAGGTTCTCGTCTTGCCAGCAAAAACTTGATCAACAACAATCTTCGCAAAACCGAGCTTCCTCCCCCCAGTGTCTTTTTGATCGCAGTACCAAACGGGGATTCTGTGCCCCCACCAAAGGCTTCTGGAAATGCACCAATCGTGGATGTCACCTAGCCAGTCGACAAGGATTTTTTTATAGTTTTTCGGCAGGAACTTTATTTTATCGGCATTGATAATTGTTATTGCTCCTTTGGCAAGTTGGTCTACTTTGGCAAACCACTCTTTGGAGATAATCGGTTCAACAACACTTTTGCATCTTTCGCAGACAGCAACCGAATGCTTGTAGCCTTCAACTCTAGAAAGTACTCCATTTTTTTGTAGTGTCTCAACAGATAATTTTCTAGCTTCGTTGACAGTCAGGCCATTTAGACCATTGACATTGCCAGTCATTCTTCCGCTTTTATCAATTACACCAATTATTGGAAGATGATGGTCTTTTCCTATTTTGTAATCCAAAATGTCATGACCAGGAGTTACTTTAAGAGCGCCGGTCCCAAAATCCTTTTCAACTCGCCTGTCTTCGATAACCGGTATGGGCTTTTTTGTTAAAGGATTGATGACTTTTTCTCCAGCGAATTTTTTGTATTTCGGATGATTAGGGTAAATAGCAACTGCGGTGTCGGCAAAAATTGTTTCCGGTCTGGTGGTAGCAATTTCTATATATTCGTCTTTTGTACCTTCTATCAAGTATCTTACGTAATAAAGTTTCTCTTTCTTTTCTTCATACTCCATCTCCAAATCTTCAATTGCCGTGTTGCACTTTGGACACCATTGGACGATGTATGGGCCCCTGTAAATGAGTCCGTACTCGTAGTATTTTTTGAACTGATGGAAGACTGCGATCTTACGTTTTTCATCTAGTGAGAAGACTTCCTTGGACCAGTCGGCAGAAAGTCCCATGAATCGAAAGCTTTGGGAAACTGAGTTATAAGTTTTTTCTTTGAACTCCCAGGCAAATTCCAGCCATTTTTCACGGCCGAGTTTTTCTTTAGATAGATTTTTCTTCTTAAGTTCCCTATCAAAAGTATTTTCAAAAGCAATGCCCGCATGGTCGACTCCGGGCAAAAGCAAAACATCGAATCCCTGAAGCCGCCTAAAACGGGCGACCGCATCAAGTATCGAATGCTGCATGGCGTGTCCGATGTGCAGCTCTCCTGTTAAATTCGGTGGAGGGATTAAAAGCGAGAAGGTTTTTTTTGAGGAGTTTGTATCCGATTTAAATAGACCTTCTTTTTCCCAAAAAGTATAAATTTTTTTTTCGTCAGTCATTTTTCATGTGACGGTAATTTTTACTCAATCACCACGTGTAAAAAATTATTATATTTAATTTTACATTAAATCTCTTTAAAATTTTTACATGAAATGGACTTAATTTTTTTCCATTTGAGTTACAGATGCAAAGACGGATCTGCGCTCAAAGAAAGGGGGTTTACTTTTTTTGATAAATAATATGCGCAGGCCGCGACCATCGCGCCGTTGTCGACAGAAAATTCTATAGATGGGCAGTGGTTTTTTATTTTATTTTTTTTGCCCGCTTTTTGCATTTTCTCTCTCAAAACTTTGTTTGCGGCAACACCCCCTCCGATAACTACTGATTTAGCCTGATATTTTGAAGCCGCTTTTTGCGTTTTCTTAACCAAAACTTGACAAACCGCGTCCTGAAATTTATAGGCGATTTCTGCCTTGTCTTCAAAAGAAAGATCTGATTTTTTTGCCAGGTTATTGACGGCAGTTTTGATTCCCGAAAAAGAGAAATCAAGGTTGGTCAATGCGGGCATTGGTTTTGGAAGATTAAATTTATTTTGTTTGAGATTATATTTCAGAGCTAATTTTTCAACTTCGGGACCGCCTGGATAAGACAAATCTAAGATTCTGGCTACTTTATCAAAAGCTTCGCCAGCCGCATCGTCTCTGGTCCCTCCCAGCAATTTATATCTCCCGTGATCTGTCATCAAAATGAGGTCAGTGTGTCCTCCGGAGACGATAAGGGCAATGGCAGGGAAGTCTACTGTCGACTGTCTACTGTCTACGGCCGTAGTCTGTAGTCCGTAGTCTGTAGTCCGTTCCAGCCAAATGGCATACACGTGGGCAATAAGGTGATTTACGGGAATTAAGGGTTTATCCCACACAACGGCTAGGGTTTTTGCTGTTTCAACTCCAATCAGCAGTGACCCAACTAGACCCGGTCCGTACGCACATGCAATTGCGTCGATTTGGGAAGCAGACAGATTGGTTTTTGCGAGCGCTTCCTTTAGAACCGGGATTATTACTCTCACCTGTTCTCTTGCCGCAACTTCGGGGACCACACCGCCGTATTTTTTGTGCAGATTGACAGAGGAAGCAACTACGTTAGATAAAATCTTAGTTCCATCTTTGACCAAAGCAACTCCCGTTTCATCACATGTACTTTCAATACCTAAAATATTCATGTTCAAAAGTCTTAGGCGATTATAATCGCTCGCAGAAAACCATGGATTCGTTGTCACGGATAAACACGGAAAGCGATTACATACTTCCGAGATATCATCGCAAAACAATTTTAGTTTTCTGGCTCGCTCTTGTAAACTTGAAAGACAACATCGAGAGCTTAGAGCCTCGGAAGTTTATAATTCAAATGAAACCTGGTCGCCTATTTGGAGATTGTGAAGGGACGAAAGGCCGGCGTTTATTTCCAAGACGTATTTTGCATCACTCTTGGGTTTGTATCTAGTTAATTCCTTCTCGTCTTTGTTAGGTTCGGGGGGGATGTTTGGGGCAATATCGACAATTTTTTTCTGCTCGTCTATCCAGATAATGTCGATTGCAAACTCCACGTTTTTCATCCAAAAAACATAAGCGGCGCTTTTGTCAAACACAAAAAGCATGCCCTCGTTTAAGCTAAGAGACGAAAAGTCAGAAAGCCCCGCTTGGTGCTTTTTGGGATCGTCTGCAATTTTTGCCTGAATTGTCAGATCTTTGACTACAACTTGGGTACTTTCCTTTTGCTGTGTCTTTGCACTGTCTGTAGAAGTTTGGGTTAAGAATTGCCCAGTGGAAAAACCGCGGCCGAAGATTATAAAAACGACAATGACTAAAACTAGTCCGGCTATAACTGCTAAATCTTTTTTCATATCTTAAAAACTTCTTTAAATTTTAAATAATATTTAGTTTTTGAAATATATCAGAGGAGCGCACT
>Ga0209210_1002031_pt1 | contig 15539 bp, 11 predicted proteins | sample RifGroA1_FD_183991 | JGI IMG/M metagenome (GOLD analysis project Ga0209210, IMG submission 183991) | Contaminated groundwater microbial communities from Rifle, Colorado, USA - Rifle Groundwater A1 (SPAdes) (version 2) | ecosystem: Environmental > Aquatic > Deep subsurface > Groundwater >...
CTCAAAAGACAAATGATGATATTTCATGACAGTTAATTTTTTTGCTAATGCAATTAATTCTAACTGTCCTACTTCAAAGGTATCCAGGGGCTCATGAAAACTGGAGACACTGGTTTTTTGAAAGGCGGCTCAGAAGACAGTATCACCTGGATTGCGGTAAAAGTGAATGTCATCCGTAAAGACGGGAGTGTCACGTTCCAACATTTTGGTGGATTTCAGTGCTGGTTTCTGAACTCGTCAGAGGTGAAGGATCTTTTTTACAAACGAATACCTCGAGACAATACTTAACGGCCAGCGGAAATCGTCCGCTGGCCGATTTCCATTTTATGCTTCCAAAAGTTTCTTTTTGATGTCTTTCAGTATTTGAGAGGCGACCGGTTTGTTCTCGCGCAAGTACGTGCGGGTAGCGTCATAACCGACCGCGAGCTTTTCATTATTGTATTTGTAGGTGCTGCCGGACTTTTGGATTAAACCGAACTTCTCGCCAAGCGCGATGAGTTCGCCTTCACGCGAAATGCCCTCGTTGTACATGAGGTCGAACTCGGTTTGTTTGAAAGGAGCAGCCACTTTGTTTTTTACCACTTTGACCCGGGTGCGGCCGCCCATGATTTCCTCGCCTTTCTTGATTTGGGCGATGCGGCGGATATCGAGGCGGACCGAGGTGTAGAACTTGAGCGCCTTGCCGCCCGGGGTGGTTTCGGGATTGCCGAACATGACGCCGATTTGCATGCGGATTTGGTTGATAAAAATAACCACGGTCCTGCTTTTGGCGACGATGGCGGTCAGTTTGCGCAAAGCCTGGCTCATGAGGCGAGCCTGTTTGCCGACGTGGTAAGCGCCCATATCGCCCTCAATCTCGTCTTTGGGAGTGAGAGCCGCCACCGAGTCGATGACGATGACGTCGAGCTTGCCGGAGCGGACGAGAGAGTCGACGATTTCGAGCGCCTGCTCGCCGGTGTCCGGCTGCGAGATTAAAAGTTCGTCGATTTTGACTCCCAGGCGTTTGGCGTATTCTGGGTCCATGGCGTGCTCGGCATCGATGAAGGCGCAGATGCCGCCCAGTTTCTGGGCTTCGGCGACGCAGTGGAGCGAGAGGGTAGTCTTGCCGGAAGACTCCGGACCGAAAATCTCGATAATGCGGCCGCGCGGCAGCCCTCCGACGCCGAGTGCGGCGTCGAGTCCAATCGAGCCGGTGGAAATGGCGTCTACGCCCACGCGCGGCTTGTCACCGAGCTTCATGATGGCATCCTCGCCGAACTTCACTCTGATGGCATCGAGGGTGGTATTGATGTTTTTGATTCCCGGGTTCGTCTCCATTTCCTTTATTTTCGGTTTTTTAATCATTGGTATTTGGTTTAGCGGTCTTTATTCGAATATAATCCGCATCGTCTCTTCGCTCTCCCGGCCGAAGCGGTCGCGAGCTCTCAAGGTCATTATACTGACACCGGGGGAGACGAGCAATTTCTCGCTCCAGAGCCCCTTTTCGTCGGTGAAAATTTGCCGGCCGTTGAGGGAGAGCCAAGCCGCGTTTCTGGCCCTGCCGCTCACGTCCACCACCGGGCTTGTGACCACATCGCCGTCTCTGGGCGTCGTTACCCAGATTTGTGGACCCAGGATAAGGAAACGGGCCTGGAAGAGTACATACACTGTAAAGACAACGGAAAGAAAGATGATAATCAGCCGTTTGGTAGAAAAATCAATTTTCTTCGCCATTTTCCGGAGAGAATCTCTCGCTGTTTATAAGTTCCGCCGGGCTCCTTAAGGTTTCGCTCCCCAAGGTCAGACCTTTAGAATTCGTATTTAAGGTCTGACCTTTTTCCGCCAGAAACCTTTCCTCGCCGTAGCCGCCGGTACTGATGACTTCCCGCGGCTTGGCTCCGGAACCGGCGCCGATAATGCCGCGTTCCTCGAGCATATCCATCAAGCGGGCCGCCCGAGCATAGCCGATTCTCAATTTGCGCTGCAGAAACGAGGTGGAAGCCTTGCCTGCGCCGGTGACGGTTGCTTTGGCCTCCTCGTATAATTCGTCATCATCGCCGCCGAAATCGTCTTCGCCGCCCAAACCGGAAGAGAAGATAGCGTTACCCGTGTTCTCGGCCGAGAAATTGATTTCATCCTGGAGTTCGTCGGCGTAAGCGTCTTTAAGATACTTAGTGACCGCCTTCACTTCCGGTTCGCGGATAAAGGCCGATTGTAGGCGGACTGGTTTGGACATCTCGGCCGACTGGAAGAGCATGTCGCCGGCGCCCAAGAGTTTCTCCGCCCCGGCCGAGTCGAGGATGGTGCGGGAATCAATTTGAGAGGCCACCTGGAGGGCGAGGCGGGCCGGGATGTTGGCTTTGATGAGGCCTGTGATGACGTTGACCGAAGGTCTTTGGGTCGAGAGCAACAAGTGGATGCCAACGGCACGGCTCATTTGGGCCAGGCGCACTACGGCCGACTCGAGTTCGCGCGGGTAAGACTGCATCAAGTCGGCCAATTCGTCGATAATGACCATTATATAGGGCATGGAGTCCGGCAGGTCAGTGTCGTCTTTTTTACTCTTTTCAAGCGCGGGCAGCAAGACGTTTTTATGATACGAAGAAATGTCGCGGGCGCTCGCTTTCTCCAGGAGGTCGTAGCGACGCTCCATTTCTTTGGCCAGCCATTTGAGCGACATTATAGCTTTCTTCGGGTCGGTGATGACCGGAGTGAGGAGGTGAGGGATGCCGTTATAAAGAGTGAGCTCCACCCGTTTCGGGTCAATCATGATGAATTTAAGATTCTCGGGCGGATTTCGATACAAAAGAGAAGTGATGATGGCGTGGATGCTGACGCTGTTATGATTTACAAAACCATTGCCAACAAATGAGTGTGACCCCGGCACCTCAAAATCGTACCCTTCTCCGACAGTTTTTTCTATTGCTGCCACTTCAGCCCAGTAAAAAGTATTCTTTTGTATTTTTGAAACTTCCTTATATTGGGTCGAGTCAGATAGTGGTTTATAAAAATCTAGAATTTTTTCTAACGCGCCGTAAGAAGGATTTCGATCACCGTTCGTATAACTTTTTAGATTATTGAAGGCGTATTTAGGAATAGGGGAGTTTTGCTGATAGAGCCATCCTTTATTAGTTAACCGTGCGAACATCGTGCGGTACATGAGAGAAAGTTTCTTGAGAATTGGCGAGAGAGTCGGGATAATGTTTTTGTTGGTGTTTCGACGGAGCGTCAATATCTGTTTTGCTCTAAGCTCCTCACCCTCTGTTAAGAAACCGATTTCTTTCGCGTAGATAACAAATTCACCTCCGTAAATGCTCAGTCGCCAATAACCATTCTCTTCATAGTGTTTTACTTTCTTGCGGTATACACTGCTCACAATGCCAAAATTGAGGAGCATGATCTGTAATTGCTGCAAGAGTTTTTGGTTTGCCAATGTTATTTCCAGTCCTTTCAATCGAGAAACGTGGCCATCATTTTTTATTAGACCTTGAATAAAAGCCTTAATTACTTCCGGTCGGGATTGTCGAATTGATCTCGGGATTTCTTTCTCTTGTGCCCTGGCAGATGTCATGCCCAGGTGGGCAAGAAACTCTTTCAAATGCTTGCTATTAACGATGACATCTTTCGCTTTGTTGCTTTGCCCGGATTTCGCGACAATGGGCGCGGTAATGCCGAAGAGATCTTTAAGTAGTCTTATGTAGATATCAAGCACTTCTCCCTCCATTTGGGTATACACTACTCTATGGTCGATAGTTAACCCCCCATCGGCTGTGAGCAGGCCCATAAAAAGCCCGAGCTCCTCTGTCATTATTATCGGTGTTTTTATTTCTCTGGCCTTGTTTGTCTTATTTGGCGACGGTATAAAATCAATCTTTTCTAATTCGCCAAAAAGCTTTGAACCGCGAGAAATTGCCACATAATCTCCGGTTCCGATACTTCCACTGTTTTTCCATCGCATTGAACCATCTTCTATAACCCACAGCGGGTGTTCATCGGTCACTTCTATAGACAGCCCTTCTTTAGTTGTGATTTTGAAGAAATCACACATGCCGTTGTTGTAGTTCTTGCTCGTCGTTTCTATTCCGTCCCTTGTGGCCACGCGAAGAGAATAATTAACCTCTGAATTTAATGGGAGAGGGCACAGCTCTTCAAATGTAAGCATCCCGTTTTCGCTGAAAACATAGGTATCTTTGGCACAGGTTTTCCCGCTACCCGTGGCGCCGGCGATCAGGAGATGCGGCATCTTGGCGATATTGTCGAAAATCGAACGCCCGGTGATGTCCTTGCCCAAAGCGACGAAGAGCGGTTTGTCCGATTCCGCGTAATCCGGTTCTCCCAAAAGGGAGCCGAGGCCGACGATTGATTTGGCGGTGTTGGGCACCTCGATGCCGACCAGAGACTTGCCGGGGATGGGGGCTTCGATGCGCACCGGGTGGGCGGCGAGTGCCAGTTCGAGATTGGTCTGGAGTCCCAGGATTTTCGAGAGTTTGACTCCTTCAGCCGGTTTCAAAGCGTAGCGGGTAACGGAAGGACCAATTGAGATTTCATCCATTTCCACCACGATGCCGAAATTGAGCAGAGTTCTCTTGATAAGATTGGCGTTCGCTTTAATATCTCCCACACCGGGCCGGCCGTTGTCTTTCTCCAGGAGGGAAAGCGGGGGAGGGGTCCAGACCTTGCCGCTTCTTCTCACTATCATCGGAGCGAAGCCGTCGTTCTCTTCCGCCTTTCTTTTGGCTTGGGCAGGTTCTGGCTGGGCCTCCTGCCTTTCCATTTTCTCGACTGCTTTCTCGATGGCGGCACTCTCACGCGGCAATGTCTCATCCTCACCCTTTTCTTTTTTACCGAAGAGTTTTCTAATCATGGCCGCGAAGTCGAGACGGATGTTGGTATCAAAGATGACTAGGATAGAGACTACGATGAGCGCCACCAAGAGTACGGCGCTCAAGTAGACGTCGAAGAGCGAGACCAAAGGCTTGGAGAGAAAGACCCCGACGACACCACCCTTTGAGGAAACCAGGTTGACGAAGCCGAGGGCGGAGAGGAAAAGGAGCGCCGAGCCGAAGAGTTGCGGCACTGCCAGGTTCCGCTCACGCTCGTGGAGAAAAGAGACCGAGAGCAAAAGAAAGACTATCGGCATGAGATAGTAGCCGATGCCGAACAGGTATGAAAAGAGTTCATAAGCGAGATTGCCCGCCCGCCCTGCCGAGCCGAAAGCACCCAGAAGGAGAAAGATAGAAACCACCAAGGCAAAGATGCCCAGAATGGTGTTTGAAGTCTCTCTGGAAGTCAGTTTGAAGCGTGAAAGGCCGTCTTCACCCAGCCATTCCTCCCTCTTTTTCTTGTGTTTTTTGGCCATGCCGAATCGATTTCTTTAATGATAACACAGACCCGCCAGGTCGGTGGCGGGATATGAACACTTTATGCACCAAAACTCTCTTGCAAAATCTGTCTCTTAATCCCATAATGGACGTACTTGCTATAAAGGACAGAATGTGGTAAAATTCAAGGACAAGTTATAAAAGACATAAATAGGGCCCTCAATAAAGAAATGTCTAATATTAATCAAAAACCGGAAAAACTCGCTTCAGCACTGTATTTAATTACCGGCTTTTTCCAAGACCAGGAACCGCTCAAATGGAAATTGCGCGCTTTAGCATCTGACCTTGTCTCTTTGAATCTCTCTCTGCGGAGTTACATGTTCAAGGAAAGGGAATCGGCCCGGCTCGAAATCAGGGGAGTGGCGGAAGAAATCAAGGCCCTGCTTATGGTGGCCAGGAATGCCGGCCTGGTTTCCGAACCGAACCACAATCTGCTCCATGAAGAACTCTCGAAATACCTTGAAATACTTGGTTTCCCGGAGGGTTTGAAGGGAGAGAACGGTCAAGCCATCCTTTCCAGGAATTTCTTTGCCGGTGAGCACAAAGAACTCAAATCAAGGGCGGAAAACGAACCGATGGAATTAAAGGACAAAAATGCCGAAGAAGATTTGTCTTATTTCTCGGCCGGCGCTTCTCGCGAGTTGCTGGACTTTCCTAAGGGTCATAAAATCGCCAAAGAAGAGAAAGACAGGCCTCTCAAGGAGTTTGGGGTTGTTTCCGTCAAGAAAAACAGCCGTCAAAGCGTCATTATTGGTCTCTTGAAGCGTAAGAAAGAAATCATGATAAAGGACGTCTCCCCCCTTATCAGCGGCTGTAGTGAGAAAACCATCCAAAGGGAGCTTCTGGCCATGGTCCAGGCCGGCATTCTCGTCAAAACCGGGGAGAAGCGCTGGAGCCGCTATTCCCTCGCTCGTCCGTAGCTTTAGCGCAGGAGAGGCTTGCCTAATATGGCTAAAAATGCTAATATAGGCCTTATCCACAGTGCATTTGGTACTTTGGCGTGCTATCCCTTATAATCTAAGGGTGCAACATTAATAGAAAGCTTCGACGCATTAGCGTCCGAGCTTGCCTGGAAAGGCTTAACCGTTCCAGGCAAATTAGTACCCGCTAAGTGCTTCCCCGCAAAATTTATCAATATTGGGGAAGTACCGGCGCAATTAGAAAAATTAACAATGTCAAAAATTAAAATCGCAAAGATCGCCGGACTCGCAGTAGGCGCAACCGTTGCCTTTGGTGCTTTTGTACCAATGGCCGGCGCTGTGACCGTGGCTGAACTTCAGGCACAGATCAATGCACTTATGGCACAGCTCGCTTCTCTTCAGGGAGGCTCTGTATTCACAGGCACAGCCATCACTTCCGATTTGACTGTCGGTTCCACTGGCGCACAGGTAGTCGCTCTTCAGAGCGCGCTTGTAGCACAGGGTCACCTCGTCATGCCGGCAGGTGTTGCTATGGGTTACTTCGGCTCTCTTACGAAAGCCGCTGTAGCAAAGTGGCAGGCTGCTAACGGAGTTGCTCCGGCAGTTGGTTACTTCGGTCCGCTCTCACGAGCAGCATTCAACGCTTCAGCTAGTGTTGGTGCGACTGGTACCGTTCCAGGTGCTACTGTTGGTTCCGGAACAACTGTCTCGGTTGGTGTTATCACCACTCCTGGCGTTGAAGGTTCCATAACTGTTTCGGTTAATCCTTCCCCTGCAGCTGGAATAAAGCTGTACGAAGGAGAGTCAAAGAAGCAGGTTCTCGGCATCAAGCTTGAGGCCAAGACTTCAGACATCAGGGTCGAAAGACTTAAGATTGACCTTGATTCTATTACCAACACAGGAGACAACCTTGTCTACACTAAGATTGCTGACAAGATCTACGTCATGGACGGTTCTACCGTTCTGGCATCGTCAGATCTCAACATCTCGACTGTAGTCAAGGATGGTGCTGATTACTTCATCACCCTCTCCGGTATGAGCTATGTTGTTCCTAAGGATGCCACTAGAGTTCTCTACGTCGCTCTTGACGCAAAGGCTAGCTGGGATTCTGATTACAACAACGACAGTTGGTCACTCGGTCTTCCTGTTGATGGGTTAAGAGGAATTGACGGTGCTGGTGTGAACCAGTACGGTCCTTCTACAGCGTTCTCCCGCGAGTTTACCTCTGCGGCTGACCTTGTAGATTCCGCAACTCTTGCCATCTCTCTCGCAAATGATTCTCCTGTCACAAACCAGGTCATCTGCGAAAGCAATACTGACAATGATGAGTGTGACGAACTTACACTCTTGGTTGCAAACTTCAAAGCTGAGAAAGACGCTGTGACTGTCACTGACCTCGTAGCCTCGATCACTCGAAGCGATGAGTCTACCGACACCGCTACCGCAACGACTGCTTACCTCTATGAAGGTTCTACCCTCATAGGTTCAGCATCAGTTGTAGGTACATCCGTCACCGCTCAGAGCGCAACCTTCTCTAACATCGATTGGACTATTCCAAGAGACACAACCAAGGTTCTCTCAGTCAAACTCGACATCAGAGATGCAGGTTTGACCAAACAGACCTTCTCTGTAGCCATCTCGTCCGGTGCCAACGTCACAGCTGAGAACTCAGCTGGTACGGCTGTCTCCGAATCAGGTTCAGCTACCTCGAAGACTCTGACCATCAGAAAGGTTGGTCCTGAGATCACCCTGGTTTCCACTTCCAAGTCCACCAGCGGTGTTCCTCAAGGTAACCCTTCGACAACTCTGACAAGCACCTCTACCTTGACTGCGACCTTCAACGTCAAGATCAAGGCAGTGGGCGGTGACCTGACTCTCGGTACCGTGGCTTCAACTTCGTTCCCTCTATTCGCAAGTACCACTGCTTCGTTCGATGTATTCCGAAACGGTGCAACCTCAGGTGCTAACAGTGCCGCTACTTCGACCTCTTACACTATTCCTTCCGTCTGTACTTCAGTTGGAACGAACAGCTGTACGTTGGCTGAAGGTACGGAAGTTAGCTTCCCAGTTGTCTACCAGATCGAAGGAAGAACCACGGCTGGAGCTCCGCTTACGAGCGGTCTCTATGCAGTCGGTATCCAAGGTATTCAATGGTTTAACAGCACCACTGGTGCCGTTCAAACCACTACCTTCATGGCCGGCTTGGCTGAATGGAGAACTGCTGACGTATCCTTCCCGTAATCCGCTTAAGGGTTACTACGCCTAGGATCCCGCCACGGCGGGACAACCTAGAAATCAAAACACCGCCTTCGGGCGGTGTTTTGATTTGCCTAGTTATCCACATTCTAGTTGATTCTAAACGTTGCGGGGGGGTAATTGTGCGGATAATTAATAATGTCTATTAAGACAATTAGCAACAGGCCACTTTTTAAGAGTGGATATAATTAATAATTAAGTAAGTATGAACATAGTTAATAATGACAGAATGACGAAGATAATTTCCGTCGTTCTTGCCGTAACATTTGGAGTGCTGGTCATTACTCTTACGGCAAATGCGGTAACGACCATTAGTACAAATGTTGTAACAGGCGGGTCAGTCAATGCCTCAACTACCCTTGCTGCTGATGGCGCCGCTACTCTGGGTAGTACCCTTGCAGTCACAGGTGTTTCCACCTTGACAGGTAACACCATCCTCTCAACAGCTTCGTCGACAGGCCTCGTTAAGGTAGACAGTCTTAGAGTGGCTAAAACGGGTACTACCAACAACACCATTGCAGGCATAAACTTTGGTGTCTGCACATTCGCAAGCGTAAACATCACCGCATCTTCATCTGACATGGCTACCTGCTCCAGCGCCACTGGGGTTGAATCAGGTGACAAAATCTTTGTCACGGCAACCAGCTCCTTGCCTGACGGTTTCGTCATCACTGCAGCTTCATCCACGGCTTCCAACGTGATTCAATTGCGTATTCTCAACCATGGTCAATCTCTTGGTGTAGCTACTGGAATTAACTCTATCTACTTCTGGGCTGCCCGCTAATGAGCTTACTATTACTAGCTCATAGCGCACACTCATGAAAAAATTACTAAACTTAAGTTTAGTCGCAGGACTGCTTCTGCCCGGCCTTGCCTTTGCCGCCGCTGATGATGTTTCGCTGGCTGTAGATACGGTTCTCTCGGTAAACAGCATTACGGTCAATGTCTCCGGTGCGACTTCTACTATTGAATCTATTGAGGTCGGCAGCACCAGCTTCTCTGTCACCTTGCCAGCGGGTTCATCATTTGAGGCCACCGCTCCAAGCCTCAACGTATTGTCTACAGACAACACTCTGTGGCAGACCGCTGCCACGACTTGCACTGGTTCAGCTTCGGTGCTCGGCTACAATAATCCAACTGGGGATGAAATAACCGTTACCATTACCCCTTCCGCTACTCTATGTGCTAATGCAACAGTCCCTACCAGCACTTCCAAAGGTGATGCAAGAGGCGGAGGTGGGGGTGCTCCAGCAGCCGCAGCAGTAGATCTAGCCCTTGCTCCACTTCTAGCTCAAATTGCCGCTCTCCAGGCTCAGATTGCCGCTCTGTCAGGCTTACCATCTACAGCTTCTCCGGTCGCTCAAACAGTAGTTGGGGCTAAAACCTTCTTTACCACCAATCTCTCTAAGGGTTCCCGAGGGGCAATTGTCAAAGCTCTCCAGCAGTTCTTGAATACTCACGGTTTTGTCATTGCCTCATCCGGCCCTGGTTCTGTCGGGAATGAAACAGACATGTTCGGAAGTTTGACAGTCCAGGCAGTCCAGAAGTTCCAAGAGCAGTACGGTATTGCTACTCCAGGTGCTCCAGGCTACGGTACTGTCGGTCCCAAGACTCGCGCGAAGATCAACGCACTCTCCGCTCAATAAGTTAATTATCTTACAAACAAAAAACCGCCATTGGGCGGTTTTTTGTTTGATGCGGTAGAATATAATAAAGCAATGCGGCAGGTCATTATCCTATCCCTATTTCTCCTTCTCACGCCCTTCTTCTGGGTTTCAGCAAATGAGTCAGGTGACCCAGTGTGCCTTTTCTCTGTACCATCATCAGTCTTTAAAATTCCAGAAGTAGCTCTAACCAAGGCCAAAGATAGTGCTCTCGGAGTAGTAAAGGCTGTTCCAGAGGGGCTGGATTCGCTCGCCGACTCTCTTGCAGACAAGTTGGAAGCTACTAAGAAAGTTCCAGAATCCGGGGCTGTAGCGGAAGCTGGAGAAAAACCTCAAGTCCTTGGCGCTTCCACCAGCTCCACCGATAATCTTCTTAAAGCTTTTACCAACAACAATCTCACTGCTTCAGCGTACAGTGCCGGCATAGATATAGTAAGTATTCTCTTGAGAAACTGGATGTGGACTCTCTCCGGCCTAGCAGTCCTTGCTCTCTTTTGGACCTTTAAACACTGACTTTCCAAGTGCTACCTCTGTGTAAGTCTGACTTTACTCACTTTACTCAAGGCTCTGCTAGATTTATCCACATATTTCTCTGTGCAAGTCTGACTTGCACAGTATAATTAAAGTATGAGAATTGAGCCGTATACAGTAGGTTCGATAGTTCATGCTCTGAAGCGCGGAGCTCGCGGAATGGATATTGTGATGGACAAAGCAGACAGTTGGCAGTTTATGAAGTCCTTGTATCTTTTAAATGATGTTTATAGCAATAGAAACTGGCATAGGGAAACCGCCGACCTCCCTTTATTCAAACGGCCGGAAAGCTGGCCAGAGAGAGAACCTTTGGCTAGAATATTGGCTTGGGTGCTCATGCCGAATCACTTCCATCTCTTGCTTCAAGAGAAGAAAGAAGGGGGAATCGCTAAGTTTATGCAGCGTTTTTGTGGCAGTATGTCCCTCTGTTTTAATCTTAAATATGAGAGCAAGGGCAGTATTTTTCAAGGAGCTTATAAGGCAAAAAGAGTCGATGATGATTCATATTTGAGGCATTTAGCTTTTTATATTCAGGTAAAGAATGTGTTGGAACTTTATCCGGGAGGACTTATTGCGGCACTTAAAAATTTCGACCAAGCTTGGGATTGGGCTTTAAAATATCCATTTTCCAGCTTGCCGGCCTATGTGCTTGGTAGCGGATCGCCAATTCTCGATGATGCCGAGGGTTTAATGATGGAAGTTCATAGAACTTTTTCCAAGGAAGATGCCTATGAATCGCTTAAATCATATGTAGAAAAATCTGATATTTGGTCTGACCGAATGAAAGAACTGACTCTCGAGTAATCTGTGCAAGTCAGACTTGCACAACTGGGGATAACTTTGTATTGCTTTACTTATACAATAAATATATGCGTTATTTCGACCGAACCTTCTTTAAGTTTCTCTTCGGTTTCCTCTGCCTAATTACTTTCAGCATAGGAGTGATCGCCTATGCAAAGGCTTATTTGTAAAGCTCTTTGTGTTCTCCTTTTCTTTCTCCTGCCTGTTTTTGCGTTTGCGCAATCTGGACTTATCAATATAAATACGGCTACGCTAAAAGAGTTAGATAATTTGCCCGGCGTTGGAACGACAATTGCCCAAAGAATCATTGACGGCAGGCCATACTCCATTATTGAGGAAATAAGTGAGGTCAAGGGTATAGGGAATCCAGGCGACAAGACATATGAGGATATCAAGAATTTGATAACTGTGGGTGAGAGTGTTTCTACTGAAAATATTTCTGCTCAACCAAGCAGCCAAACCAGTTCCGCCTCTACTCACTACGGCGCCACTCCGGTTACCAATGTAAGTCAGCCGGCCAAGGTAAGTGTTGGCGCGGGCAGGGACAGGGTTGGGGTAGTCGGCAGTCCGCTCGAGTTTAGAGCTGAGACGGATCAGTCATATAGTCGGCAAAACATATTTTCTTGGAACTTCGGCGATGGAACACAGGGCGGCGGGGCAGTTTTAAATCATGTTTATGAGTACTCGGGAGAATACGTCGTGGTTCTTAAGGCGAGCCTCTCAGGTAGCGAAGCGGTGTCGCGGGTAAATGTCAAAATCGTGGATCCGCAACTGGCTATCACTAATGTATCTTCGGACAGGATTGAGGTTACGAATAACTCATCCTATGAAATAAACTTGTTTGGCAGAGCTTTGTTGTCCGGCGGAGAAACTTTTGTTTTCCTGCAGGATACCATTATAAAATCCGGACAAAGCATCTCTTTTCCTCAGAAAGCGACGGGCTTGAATCCGGCCGGAACATATGACGCAAGTTTGATCGTGGTAGGCGACAACATGGGCGGGACGGAATTGCGAAACAAAATTGAAGAACAAAAAGCGGAAAAGATTACCCAAATTCAATCTCAAATTACCTCTCTGCAGCAAAAAATCGCTCAAATCTACGCCTATCCCACACCCAACTTGGCGGTTCAACCGCCAAGTGAGGAAATTGTTGAGGAACCGGAAGAGTCAATGGAATTGGAAAAGGATGAAATGGCTGAACCGCAAACCGCTTTGGCAAATGATGGTTGGTTTGTAGTCCTAAAACGATTCTTCTTAAGGACAAATTAAGGGCAAACTAATGAACAGGTTTCCCAAAATCTTTTTCGCCTTTTTATTTTTGTCTGCCATTCCGCTTATTTCCCACGCCCAAATTACGCAGATCGTATTTACCACCGACCCGCAGACGATAGAACCGGGCGAGATTTCTGACACTATAACCATTCAACTTCAAGATTCAGACGGGAACTCTCAACAAACATCGGAGACAATTGATGTTGAGTTTCTTTCAACATCCACATCAACAAGCGAGTTTCTAAGTCCGAATAGCGATAATCCTGTCACGACCACGATGGCAAGCAGCACGGCTAACAAAAACTTCCGATACAGGGATTCTGCTGAAGGAGAGTTTACCCTGACCGTCAATGCAACCGGCAGAGACAGCGGAGAGGTGTGGAGTGCCAGCCAGACGATTGTAGTTGATACTCCGGTGCCCACTCTTCCCGTAATCGAGATTTCCGGCACGATTTCTGCAGATACGACTTGGTCTCCGGGAGAAGGGACGTATATTCTGGAAAATACTGTTACTGTTGCGGCTAGCACTACTCTGACAATCCTTCCCGGCACTGTCATTAAAGGGAAAAATGGTGGCGCCGGAATTCTGGCCATTAACGGAACTCTTGTGGCCGAAGGAACTGATAGCGAAGTAATATATTTCACCTCTTTGCTTGACGACGAAGTTGGGGGAGACAGCGATACAAATGGGTCAACAACAGGCAGTCCGGGGGATTGGCAGGGCATTTACTTTAATCCTGGATCGTCAGGCAGTCTCGAATATGTAGAAGTCCGCTACGCCGGTTATGGCCCGGGGTTTCCTTCATACGGGCATTTTGTGGGTATAGAAAATGATGGAGGTTTGCTCGAAATTAAACATTCTAATATTCACGATAACTACAGAATTATTTCTAACGGCGGAGGAGGTATCATGGCTTCCGGTATAGGAATTTATAACAGGAATGGCACACTCACTGTAAGCGATACTATCATCGGCAATAACGTGTATGGAGTAAATATTGTGTCAGGCACTACCACAATTTCTAATTCTGTTTTTCAAAATAATACAGACAATACTGGATATAGCACTGGCTATGGAATTTACGCCAATGGCCAGGGATCGCTTGCTCTCCTAAACAATATTTTCTCCGGTAACGGCAAAACAGCGTTTGTTGAGGCTCAAATAGATTTTTTCCACACAGGCAATACTAGTTCGGATGCCGTCAATAGAGGCTTCGAGATGAGTGGATACGCGCGAGACGGTGCGGTGTGGCATACGAGCGACCTGCCTATTATCAACACAGGAGGCCTTTTTGTAGAAGAGGGAGAAGTCCTGACAATCTCTCCAGGTACGGTGCTTAAGATGAGCCCGGGCACTTTCGTTCAAGTAGAAGGCACTCTTACTGCTCAGGGCACCAAAAGCCAGCCGATATACTTCACCTCTTTAAAGGACGATGCAGTGGCTCTAGATACCAATGGAGACGGGGCTGCTTCTTTGCCAAACATGACTGATTGGAACGGCCTGACGTTCCAGGCCGGTTCTGTCGGAAATGTTTCCCACACTATTATCAGATATTCTGGCAGATTTACTTCCTCAGGCAGAGCGGCTGTTTTTAATCTAGGCGGGGATCTTTTATTGGACAACATCACTTTCTCCAATAACTATCAGTATGATATTTACCAGAATACCGGCTCCTCCACAATCTCTCATACACTATTTTCGACAGGAATAAGTTATGCCATATTTAACGCAAGCACCACTGCACTAGACGCCAGGAATAACTGGTGGGGAACAGACGAGGGCCCTACAATCCCGTCAAATTTTACAGGCACAAACCCAAGAATCACCGAAAATGTCCTCTACGACCCCTGGATCCGCCGTGATCCTTCTCTGCCTAATCCCGTAATTATAGTGCCGGGGATAACATCTAGCGTTTTAAGAAATGATGATGGAGAGAAATGGCCAAACACTCTACTAATGGGGCTATCTTTTGAAGATCTTTATCTAGATGATCTAGCTTTGAGTGAGAATGGCGAGGATCTAAAAAATATTTATGCGGATTCTATAATAAAAAATCTATTTGCTCACGATTTCTTTTCCGGACTGGTTTTGGAGCTGATTTCTGATAGATATGAAGATGGCAATGATTTATTCTATTTCCCTTATGATTGGCGAGTAGATATACAAACTTCTGCTGCAAAATTAAAAGAAAAAATAGATGAAATTAAATTGCAGACAGGAGCAGAAAAAGTGGACTTAATTGCTCATAGTATGGGAGGTCTTCTGGTAAAGAAGTATCTAAAAGATTATGGTGGAGATTCTATAGATAAATTTATAGATGTAGGGACACCTCACATCGGTGCACCTAAGGGTTTCAAGATTTTAAGTTATGGTGATAATTTAGACGTAAGTTTTTTCTCTGGCCTTTTAGGTCTCAATAGTCAAAGAATAAAAATTATCTCCCAAAATATGCCATCCATTTACCAACTTCTTCCCAGCCAAAAATATTTTGAGGATTCTGATTCAAACTACTATGTTTTTAACGGGATTAATGGGAATAATAGGCTGACCTTTGGTCAAACGGGCGATTATTTAAAAACGGAAGGGAGGAACAGTGTCTTGGTAGACAGGGCCAACGCGTTTCATCAAGAGATAGACAGTCTAAATCCAGCAGATTATGGAGTAGAAACATATAATATTGTCGGTTGCGGTACGCCGACCATCGGTCAGTTCTATATTCTTGATAAAGAAGGAG
>Ga0209210_1002040_pt1 | contig 15481 bp, 13 predicted proteins | sample RifGroA1_FD_183991 | JGI IMG/M metagenome (GOLD analysis project Ga0209210, IMG submission 183991) | Contaminated groundwater microbial communities from Rifle, Colorado, USA - Rifle Groundwater A1 (SPAdes) (version 2) | ecosystem: Environmental > Aquatic > Deep subsurface > Groundwater >...
CTGCAATAACTCTGTCATCGCTTAGGCGGTAAAGTTTGCTCACGGGCGAGTTTACTTTCGTGTTAGATTTAGTTGCCATCCCGACCATTTTATTTTATCTTTAGTTTGAAATCAATAGTTTATGCTTAGCTGAGGTGGGTACCAGATAGACATTATGATAGGGGGAAGATTCTACTTTCCTATTTGAACACGATAGTAGTTCGCTCCTAAATTTTCTTCACGAACGTTTCCTTCACCTCTTACATTATGAACATTTCCAATGTACTTGGAATCTTCCGACAGATCGCCGACAACTACGCCGTAAATAGTTTCACCAGATCCGTCTCGTGCTGCAAGTGTAAGAGTATCTCCAACTTGCCTGTCAAGTATGGAAAAAATTGTTAAAATTCGTTCACCCATATTCTTCTTTGTAAATTTTGACAAGATATTTTTATGATATAGTCTATAACTATAGGTAGTATATCAAATTTCCAATTTGAAATCAACAAAATAACATAAGTACGTAATATAGGATATGTTACATGATTTACTATAATCTATTTGCTGTTGATTAAAGACAAATTGAATCTGTTACAGATCGGTTTTGGGTAGAAGGGTTCATGAGGTAACTTTTCGCTTTTTATATAACCGTACGAGACGGTAAAAAGAATGGTTGTTTCCAGAAAAATTAGTGGTAATGGGAATTGATCGATCGAATTTTGTTAGCAATTTTGGGCTTCATCTGCTAAACTGAATGTAGTAAAAATCATTCTTTAAATGTGCTTCAAGTTGTTCTGACCTTAGCTTAGAATTAAAAAATAATACCCGAGTTAGCCAGAAAAACGTGAGGTAGAATAATAAGTTATGTTTAATATCTTTTCAAAACTTTTAGACGTTAATCAGAGGGAAGTTGACCGGCTGTCGAAAACCGTAGAAAAAATCAACGAACATGAGGTTAAGCTAAAAACGCTTAAAGAAAGTGATTTTTCCAAAAAAACGGAAGATTTCAAAAAAAAGATCGAGGCAGGAAGTGTTCTTGAAGAAATATTGCCGGAGAGTTTTGCCATGGCTCGCGAGGCAGGTGTGCGAACTTTAGGGAAAAGGCTTTTTGATGTTCAGCTAATGGCGGCGATTGCCCTATTTGAAGGTAAGATCGCAGAGCAAAAAACAGGAGAGGGGAAAACTCTTTCTGCCGTTCCAGCATTGTATCTTCGCGCACTATCCGGGAAAGGCGCCCATCTTGTCACTGTGAATGATTATCTTGCCCGGCGTGATGCAGGTTGGAATGCACCGATTTTCAGGCTTTTGGGACTTAGTGTCGGAGCAATTGCCCAGGAGATGAAGTCATATGTCTACGATCCGGAGTTTTCGGATTCAAGCCATGGTGACGAGAGGCTGGCGCACCTTAAGCCTTCTTCGAGAAAAGAAAGTTATGCGTGTGATATCACTTATGGAACGAATAACGAGTTTGGATTTGATTATTTGCGTGACAACATGGTGCAAAGTCTAAATGAAATGTCGCAGCGCGGACACTATTTTGCAATTGTTGATGAGGTTGATTCGATACTAATTGATGAAGCAAGAACTCCACTTATCATCTCAGCGCCGGACACTGAACCGACAAAAAAATATTACGAATTTGCACGTTTGGTAGAGCAACTTAATCCCGATACAGATTATACAATTGACGAAAAAATGAAGAGCGCAACGTTAACAGAACATGGGATTTCCAGAGTGGAAAAAACTATGGGAGTTGATAATTTGTACGAGAAAGATTTTGATTCTATCCACCACATTGAAAATGCGCTTCGGGCAAGGACACTTTATCTGAAAGATCGTGAGTATGTTGTTAAAGACGATGCCGTAACAATTGTTGACGAATTCACTGGAAGACTAATGTTTGGACGTCGTTGGAGTGATGGTTTGCACCAGGCAGTTGAAGCTAAGGAAGGTGTAACCATTCAACAGGAAAGCAAAACTCTGGCAACAATTTCTTTCCAGAACTATTTCCGCATGTATGAACATCTTTCTGGAATGACGGGAACGGCAGCAACAGAGGCTGAAGAGTTTAGAAAAATTTATAAGACTGATGTTGTTGTGATTCCAACCAATAAGAAAATGATCAGAATTGATGCCTCGGATGTGATATACAAGACACTCCGTGGAAAGTATGGCGCAATTGTCTCCGAGATTGAACAAAGACATAAAAAAGGCCAGCCTGTTCTTGTTGGTACAACTTCGATTGAAAAAAATGAGATCATCGACGAATACTTGAAACGTAAAAAGATTCCCCACAATGTTCTTAATGCAAAAAATCACGAAAGGGAAGCGTCGATTATTGCGGATGCGGGCAAGCCGGGTGCCGTAACGGTTGCAACCAATATGGCAGGACGAGGGGTTGATATTGTTTTAGGAGGAGCACAACCTGATAAACCGGCGGATATTACCAACGAGAAATGGTCAAAAGCAAAAGAGATAAAAAGATGGCAGGAGCTTCATGATGAAGTAATTAAAGCGGGTGGGCTTCATGTTGTCGGGACAGAGAGGCATGAAAGCAGAAGAATTGACAACCAGCTTAGAGGCCGCTCGGGGCGTCAGGGGGATCCTGGATCTTCCAGGTTTTATCTTTCTCTTGAGGACGACCTGATGCGGATTTTTGGAGGTGACCAAATAATTTCTCTGATGGACAGGTTTAAGTTACCGGAAGACCAGCCGATTGAAAACTCGTTTATTTCCAAAGCGATTGAGGGAGCACAGAGTAAAGTTGAGGGTTTTCATTTTGATGCCAGAAAACATTTGGTTGAGTATGATGACGTTAAAAACCAGCAAAGAGAGATAGTCTACAAACTTCGTAGGGAGGTGTTGGAAAGTAAAAATTTGGAGGAAAAAGTTAAAGACAAACTGGAAAAAGAGCTGAACAATATCGTGTTTTTCTCTAAATCTGCCGATGACGGGAAACTTGATGTGGAAAAAGCGGTTGTTGGTCTTTTAGAAATTGTTCCCTTCGACGAAGGTAACCGTTCGGCTTTAAAAGGTCAGATTCAGAAAGGTAAGAGTGATGACGAGATTGTCGATTTTTTGAGAAAGGTTGTGATGGATGTTTTTGATAATCGGAAAAAAGAATTAGGTGAACAAGTGTTTACCCAAATTGAAAAATTTGCATACCTTTCTTCTATTGATCATATGTGGATTGAGCACCTTGATGCGACTGATGCTTTTGAAGATGCTGTGAAGCTTCGCGGGTATGCGCAGAAGGATCCATTGTCGGAATTTAAGAATGAAGCGTTTTCGATGTTCGAAGGATTGTTATCTAAGATTGACACAGAAGTTACACGAAGGTTGTTTAGAATTGGTGTGATGCAGGCTCCGACTGTCCCGCTTGCACAAGCAAGAACCAATGTCGATCAACTTGATGCGACAGGTTTGGCGCCTTATGGAGAAAACATGACCGCGAAAAAAGGTGAGCTGGCTTTTGCAAAAACTGCCAACGAATCGGTATTAACCAAGGTGTCGAATAGCGATAATCAGTCTGAAAAAGGCAAAGGAAAACTTGGCCGTAATGACCCTTGCTGGTGCGGAAGCGGGAAGAAGTGGAAGAAGTGTCATTATCCCCAAGCCGGTTGATAAATTAAATTGACCTGCGGAACGGGTAATCTCCAACAAGACTACAATTTCTTGAATACTACCGTTATTGAAGTGGGCTCAAATAAATTCCGGTATTGTGATTGAAAATGTACTGCCTTTATCCGGAGCTGAACTGACGGAACATTCTCCATCGTGTGCGGTGACAATTGACTTGACAATATACAACCCTAAACCATTTCCTGGGACTGCTTCGTATTTTGATGAGCGGACTTGGTGAAATTGGTTAAAAAGTTTCCCAATTTCAGATTCCGGTATCCCGATGCCTGTGTCTTTCACTTGGATTTGATATTTGTCTTCTGTCTTAACCAAAATTAACTGCACTTTTCCCTTCTCAGTGAATTTAATTGCATTATCGACAAGGTTATTAACCGCAATCGTAATTTGGTATTTGTCGCCTTTGATAAAGGCCTCGGTTATTCCGTTTCTGACGTATTCGAAGACTAATCCTTTCGCGGCTGCGCTGGGAAGAAATGTTTGCACGGTTCGGTTGAGAATTGGTACAAGGTCAAGTTTTTCTTTAACTGTTTGAATCTTTTTGTTGTGAATGTTTGAAAGAATCAGCAAATCTTCGACAAGAAGTGAGAGATTGTTAGTAGAATCAAAAATACTTTCGATTGATTGTTTGTCTTGGGCAGGAAAAGCTTCTCTCTTTTCGTAAAGAGAATTAATGTAACCACGGATAATTGTGATGGGAGTTCTTAGGCTATGAGAGCTCATCATGATAAATTCAGATTTCATTTCGTTTACCTCAGTTTCGTGTTTAAAGAGTTTTTCAATTCGTCTCTTTTCGACTTTCAGCTCGTCATATAAAAGTGCATTTTCCAAAGCCGCTGCTGCCTGATTTCCGACGGTATTGATAACGTCAATGTCTTCCAGGGAATATAGTTCATCTGATTTTTTCGGTCCAAAACAGATAAATCCGATCAGCCGGTTTTTTATAAAAAGTGTGGTAACAATCTCGATATTTAGCTTCTCAATTTGTTTGGCGAGATTTGTGTCCTCGATATCATAAATGCCAAGCGTGTCTTGTTCGTGTAATAATTTTACAGGAATTAAGGAGATGGCCTTATGGTATTTTTTATCATTATAAACTCCATTCTTACTTATTAATTTATAATTCTCACTTTTGGTTTTCAAAAGGATAACAATCTTTTTCGAGAAAAAGGCGGATTTTAACAGTTTGATAATTGTTACCCCGAGGTCTTCCAATACAAGTGCGGTGTTTATCTCGTAGGAAATCTTACTCAAAAGTTCTTGGGGGATATACGATTTTCGATAAAACAGACGATCAATTAATCGGATGCTGATGGAATTTAAAGGTTGGAAAAATAAAGCAATGATGATCGAAGATGGAACAATCACAAACATCGTGGTTGTCGGTATGTTTTGCGAGAAGAAAATTCTTTGAAAGACAAAAGAGATAACCAAATATGCCGAAGTGATCAGAAATGTCAGAATTGAATAAATTAATCCCTTGCGAACAATCAAAGTAATGTTTAGGGCTTTATATTTTATAACTCCGTAGACCATTAAAATTGAACCGACCGTGATGCCAAAATTATCGAGCGGGTACCTTCTGATTTCCCTGATTGGAACCGAGATTGCCATAAAACCGATAATTGGGATAATTGATCCAAGCAGGATGTATTTGAGTTTGTTGCGGTAGTGAGATGAGCGAGAGTTTTTGTAAAGCTGAAGAATTTTGAATAGAGAATAGAACCAAAGGATAAACGCGGTGTAGGAAAGCGCCTCGAATGTTGGATCAAAAACTGGAATAAAAAATTTAACATTGGGGTCCCAGATTACGTCCTTGATTAAAAAACCGGGGTTAAGGTATTCAAGAAGCGGTATTCCAATTGTATAAGCGAAAGCTAAGATTGTTAGAAGTACGTTTTTTTTGAGATTAAAAAAAGAAATTGTGAAGAAGTAGAAAAGCGGGACAAAAACTAAAGATAAAGAACCCAAATGGTATAAATTGAGTGCCCTTTCTGCATCTGTCTGAGAGATAATAATAATACTAACTATTTGGTTGGAAATACCTAAGAAAAAAAGCCATCCACATAAAAACCAGGTGCTTGTCTTGTGTGGACGTTTGATAATAAGAAGTATCAGAAGGAAAACATTAATCAACGTACCTATGGAAATAAAAATGTAAGTTGGAAGATGAAATAAGAATAAATTATTGGCAGGCATGTTTGTTGCGCTAACGCTTTGATTAATCTTAACACAAGTCACACTTCTAAAATGTTGAAACCAGTGCTTTTTGGAGTTCAAGTTTTTGTCAGACGAAACAGCAGAAATTAGTTCAAATTAAGAGTAAAATATCTGATATTGAATAAGGGTTTACAACAAACTGACTGTGTATGAAAAATATCACGAGAATTGTCAAATATACAATAAAATTTTGGAAATTATATGCCGCTTCCTCCGTTTTTATCGTTGCCGTTGCGGTCTTGTCTTTAGTCACGCCATTTTTACTAAAACATGTTGTCGACTTAATTGTTTCGGGTTTGTCTGGTGGTCAGGTGGACATTAAAAGTGTTTGGCTTACTCTTCTTCTGATTATTGCAACAGATGTTGGTGTAACTACCCTAACCTCTATTGGTCAATATATTGGAGATATTTTAACAGTAAGGCTCCAGTCGTACCTTTCGAACAAATTTTATGAGAAATTACTCGTCTTGGATGTTTCTTATTACGACAAAGAGCAATCTGGAGCGATTGTGAGTAAGTTAAACCGCGGCACTGAAAGTATTACTGATTTTATCCAGGCTATGTTAAATAACTTCCTTCCGTTTTTTTTAACGGCATTTATTACGATTATTATTTTGGCAAAATACTCGCTTTTTATTAGTGTACTTCTTGCCGTTCTTTTTCCTGTGTACGTTTTAATCTCACATAAATCAACTGTGGCACATATTAAGTTTGAAACAAAAAAGAACGCGATCATTGACCCTGCACAAGGGAGGATGCTTGAGGCAATTTCAGGAATTAGAATAGTACGGGCATTTTTGGGAGAGAAATTTGAAAAGGATCACTTTGCTGACTCAAGGTTGGATATCGAGGGTATCACGGCGGTGCAAAGTAAAGTTTGGCATGTCTATGATTTTTGGAGAAGACTGCTTTTGAATATCATACTTTTTGGAATTTTGGCTTACATCGTAATCTTGACATTTCAGGGTAGGTACACGCTTGGTGATATGACACTTCTTTTGCAGCTTGTCCAGCAGGCGCGCTTTCCGCTGTTTGCAATGTCATTTATCTTAGGCCAAATTCAAAGGGCCGATACTGGCTCAAAAGATTTTTTTGAGATTCTGGAAACTCCTGTAAAGATCACTGATAAAAAAAGTGCAACAGAGCTTACTGAAAACATATATCTAAAGAATAAGGAAATCGAATTTGATAACGTCGGTTTTCGTTATGAAGGAAAGAAAAAGGTTTTAAGCGGTATCACTTTTTCGGTTGCTCAGGGAGAGAAACTTGCATTGGTGGGAGAGTCTGGACAAGGGAAATCAACTTTGGTGAATTTACTTCTGCGCTACTATAAACCGCAAAGTGGTGTAATCAAAGTTTTCGGAAAAGACATTTCTGCAGTCACGAAAAAATCTCTGATGAAAAATGTGACTGTGGTTTTTCAGGAGTCGCTTCTTTTTTCGGGGACGATTTACGAAAATATTGCTTATGGGAGAGCTGGTGTAGCAAAAGCGGAAGTGATTACGGCCGCGAGAGCTGCGAATGCACACGACTTCGTCATCAAATTTCAAAAGAAATACAGCTCTTTAATTGGAGAGCGGGGAATAAAACTTTCCGGTGGTCAGAAACAACGAATTGCAATCGCAAGAGCTATTCTTAAAGACTCCCCAATTGTCATTCTTGACGAGGCGACTTCCTCGTTGGATAGTCGGTCGGAAGTGCTGGTGCAGGAGGGGATTAAAAGGCTTTTGAAAGGTAGGACTTCAATCATTATTGCACATCGGCTTTCAACGATTGCCGATGCTGATAAAGTCGCCGTGATTGAAGGTGGAAAAGTTGTTCAGTTTGGATCGCCGATGAACCTCTTAAAAGATGAAAGAGGGCTTTATTCGCGGATGGTAAAATTGCAAAAGAAGTTGATGTCAGCAACTTCAGAAGAGCGTGAAGCCGCATTAAAGGAGTACGATTTGGTTGCGTAGTAATAAGTAGTAATAAGATGAGAGATTTAAGACAGACGGAAGGATACGCGCGGTATCTAAAAAAAATTGGTTGGGAAGTTGACCGTTTTGAAGAGAGTTTTATCTATACAAAAAAAATCCTGTTTTGGAAATTTGTAAAAATTCAAAGGCAGCAAGTTTTGAAAGTTCGCTCATTGGAAAATCATCTAAGAAGTAATTACCACCTTTCAACAGTTTACGTTGAACCAAATGATAATTTCCAGTACAAACAACTTCTTAAAACCGGTTTCGGAAAATACAATTCCCCCTTTTTACCAAGCAGAACAGTTCAGATTAACCTTAAAAAAAGTGAAGAGATGCTATTAGGGAAGATGCATTATAAAACAAGGTATAACATTATTCACAACATGAAATCCAAAGGTCAAAACTCAAAATTTGAAATTTCAGTCTCTGAAGATATTAAAAAATTTGCCGGTTTTTGGCAAAGTTGCGCGTTGGGGCGAGGGATGTTTTTGAATGAAAAAAAAATTATCAGTTCTTTATATGAGTCTTTTGCAAAGGACGCACAAATACACATTGCAATTTCTCGCCAAAACTGGGTAGCGGCGATTTTGCGAGTTTCGACAGTTGATATTTCCTACTACATGTATGCTGCAGCAACAGAAGAGGGTAAAAAACTGTTTGCTCCAACAGCGCTTGCGTGGGAGGCGGTCAAATCTTCCAAACAGGAAGGCAAAAAGATTTTTGACTTTGAGGGAATTTATGACGAGCGTTTCCCCTTGGAATCTTGGAGAGGGTTTACGAGGTTTAAAAAAAGTTTTGGAGGAGAAGAAGTTGAATACCCCGGAACGCTTCAAAAAATATTTATATAAAGTTATAATATACCTACTAATGGCATTTGAAGGTGGAGAAAAAGGTGAACAGGTTAAAGGTGGAAGTCCAAAAAGTAAGCAGTTTATGACACTTCAGAAAGCTGTTGATATGGGCGAGTATGATCCGGAATATTTGGCAACTTTTCCTGAATGGTTCACACTAAGCAGGCATGTTCAATTTCAGTTCATAAAACAAGGGTTGGACAACAGAAGAAGACAGCTTTGGCTTCAATGGGCGGAAATTAATAATACTCCTAACTTTCATTTAAAACCGCATTTGGCAATAGCGTTAACAAATGTTGAGAAACAAATTAAAAAACTTGATTCCGATTGGGAGAAGTTTTTTGTGAAGTACTCGTAGTTATTTTCTCAAAAAAAGAATCGCATTGGGAATGTTTCTTCCAGGTCCTGCTTTGTAGCCACCATACCAGAGCGCCGTTGAACCACCGTCATCGAGGTTCATGGCATTTTCAAATCCAAGTGCTTTCATAACGATAGCAGATTCGGCGACCGTTGCTGAAAAAACTATGCCGATGTAAACACCGCTGCCTTTATTTGCAACAAAGCTTCTTCCACCTTTACTGGATTGTTTGGTATCACTATCTCCCGAAAAAGTGATGTTTGAATTTAGTAAAAGAAGCGGATAATTGGATAAAACTCCATTTGGCGAAGTGTCGCGTCCCCACTCTGATGCATGAGATACAAAACGGGTGTAGCCATCACCAAAGATTACCGCGGGGTTGTTGCTATAAATATTGTTTCCTGAGTTGAAATAAGTTTTTTTATAGTTCATCACCAGTAGATCAAAAGAATTTGTTTTTCCAGCACAAGAGGGATACGTGGCAGGGCAGAAGTAGCTTCCATTGACACCTGCATAGGCGTTGTTTCTGCTTATATAATCCGCAAGTGATAAAACCGGACAGTCGTTTCCGCAATCGGAATCGGAAGCAGTGTCGACGACAACTTTCGTTGAGCCGGTGTCTCCCGAAATGATATCAACCATAAACGTCCCCGATTCGGTTTGCACTTTTTGTCTCTGATAACCAGATGTGGGTGGAGTGCTGCTCGTCGTGAGATTGTCGGGAATTTTGAAAGACGCGGCAATTTGCTGTGATTTTTTATCGATATCGGATGATAGTGTGTTTAATTTATTGGCTGCATCTTCGTAGTTTCTTTGTGAAAGAAGTGTAAAAACTTCCGCCAGTGCCTCATCAAATGCTTGAGTATCTTTCCCCGCCTGCGCAGGCAGGGTTTTGTCTTTGAGGTCCAACAGTTTTTCATAGACACTTATCGCTTTTTTGTAGGTGTTTTGGATGTTTGAGATTTCTTCCTCAAGTGTATTGTTTCTGACATACTGATCTTCGTTTTTCAGGTCTTCATAATTTTTTTGTGTTTCGGCAAGTTGTGTTTCCAACCCCTTTTTTGTATCGGTTATCGATCCAATTTCTAAGCTTGAGCTCAAGTTTTGCCGGTATACTTGATATGTGTAATAACCAAGGACAGAAAATGCAGCGGTATAAATTATCAGTATCATTTTTGGGTTTAATAATTTCTTTTTGATTTTAGATACCGGTGTACCCAGAGTTATGTTTGGTTTGAAAAGTTTTACTATTTTTAATTTAGATAACATGATATATAGTATTGTTGCATCATGACGTCCGCATTTGCAAACGCGAAAAAACAGATTGACAGTGCGGCAATACTCCTTGAGTCGGAATATGACGATAAAAAACGATTTAAGAAAGCTGTCGAACTTCTGAAAAAACCACAAAATGTTATCAGATTGAATTTAAGACTGAAGATGGATAATGGGAAAAGTGCACGTTTTAAAGCTTTTCGCAGTCAACACAATGATGCCCGTGGCCCATTTAAAGGTGGTATCAGGTTTCACCCCGGAGTTTCCGAAGACGAGGTCAAAGCACTTTCGACATGGATGAGTATCAAGTGCGCCGTGGTAGGTATTCCTTTTGGTGGAGGCAAGGGCGGAGTTGTTGTTGACCCCAAACAATTATCCGAAAATGAACTTCAGCAGTTGTGTACTAAATATTCTGAAGCTTTGGTAGAAGATATTGGCCCCTGGAAAGATGTACCGGCTCCTGATGTAAATACCAGTGGGAGGGAAATGGCTTGGATGTTGGAAGCGTATGAGAAGAAAATGGGACATCAGCAGCCGGCAACCTTTACAGGAAAGCCATTAGAATTGGGTGGGTCGCAGGGTCGTGAGGAGGCGACGGGTCTGGGCGGTTTTTATATTTTGCAGGACTATCAAGAGCTGATTGGTAAGCTGGTTAAAGCAACGCGGCTTGCAATTCAGGGTTTCGGAAATGTTGGATACTGGTTTGCAAGATTTGCATCAAAGGCGGGATACAAAATCGTTGCCATCTCCGACTCAAGTGGTGGCATTTATGGTGCCAGAGGTGTGAATGTTGTGGAACTTGCGAAACAAAAGTCTGAATACGGGTCGTTTAGTAAAATTCCACTTTCTAAAAATCAGAAGTTCATCTCAAACGACCAGTTACTTACGCTTGATGTTGATGTTTTGGTTCCGGCGGCGCTCGAAAATGTCATTTTGGAAAGTAACGCTATGGAGACTAAAGCAAAAGCAATTCTAGAACTGGCGAACGGCCCGATGACACCGGAGGCGGAAGAAATTATTTTGAATAAGAAAGTCGACGTCTTGCCGGATGTTTTATGTAATGCCGGCGGGGTTACAGTTTCCTATTTTGAATGGGTGCAAAATCTTTCCGGATACTATTGGGAGAAAGATGAGGTAAACAAGAAATTAAAAAGGATTATGGACAAGGCATTTAACAAAATTTATGAAATGAAAAAGAGTAAAAACATCTCCTTCCGTCAAGCTGCATATACTTTGGCAGTAAAACGGATTATCGACGCGATGATGCTTCGGGGAAGAATGTAACAATAATTTGTAAAGCAAACAACATTAACCTATAATATATTCCATGAGGGAAGTTTTAAGACCTGAGAACTTCGGGTTTGAAAACAACCATAGAAATTGGGAACTTTTTTACACACTTTCTATTTCAGCGAACTCTTATGTTTATGCAGATGATGGAGAGAGTAATGTTACTCCAGTGTTAAACGTTTTTCGCCGTGGTAGCGATCTGTCAATTTGCGAGGTTAATTTGGATAATTTGGAAACAAGTGAGCAGGTTCGAAAGTCGATTGGGATGGATAAAACTTCAGTTTCATATGAGTACGAACGTTTTAGTAAGAAAGGTGTATATTTGGTTTTGCGTGGGTTTGATAGATTTGTTGAAAAGAATGTTAAAGAGATAAAAAGCGAAGATGTTGAAAGAAGTCTTCAAATTATGCGGTTAGCCGAAAAGCATGGTCATGGGACAATGGTAACTTTTCGAGAAGCTGAAGTTGATGATCCCTGGCGTAAAATTTTATCAGCGAGTACAAAATCATACTTTTTGGAGTCGTTTGTAGACAACTTTGACGCCATGAGAATAATTCGTTAAAGAAATCTACGAATTGTTAGTGTATTTGATTTTAATCGCAGGTATTAAGTACTCTTCAAAGGCTTTGTTAAAATCAAATTTTGCCTTCCAGCCCCAATCATCAATTGCTTTTGAGCCGTCGACATCTTCGGTCCATGAATCGATAATTTTTTGTCTTTCTGGATTTATTCGATATGAAATGTCCGCGTTTGGAAAGTGTTTTTTAACGATTTCTTCAATTTGTTTGGCCGAGGCAGAAAAGCCGCGAACATTGTAAATGTTTTGTGATAGTTTGTTTTTTGGCACATTGGTTAATAAAAGTAGCGCGTCGACTGCATCCGGCATTGCCATAAAGTGAATGGTTGAGTCTTCTCTAACAAAACAAGAATAACTTTTTCCCTGGGCCGCAGCGTGGAGCATTTCCGGCGCGTAATCACTGGTTCCGCCTGAAGGAACAGTTTCAGCCGAAATCAATCCCGGAAAACGCAGGCAACGAAAATCTAAATAATGGTTGTGGATCGCAAGCTGCGAGAAATGGGAAGAAAAGTAAACACCTAAATTTTCGCAGTAGAGTTTGTTTATTCCGTACATCGTGATCGGATTTAAAAATTCACCCTCTTTAACTTTCGGATGTTGTTTTTTTGTTTCCAAATTAGGCATTCCATAAACAGCAATCGAGGAGGGAAAGATTAATTTTATTACCCGTTTTTGAGATCGAGCTTGGTCATTTGCCATGTTGAGTAAGTTAAATGTTCCGTTGACGTTGACATCGTGGGCTAGTTTGGGAACTTTTTCGCCGGTCGTGGACAGGACTGCGGCAAGGTGAAAAACAGTGTCGATTTTATACTTTGTAAAGATTCCACTAATCAGTTTTTGATCAGTGATGTCACCTTTGATGTAAACACTAACAAAAGGTTTTAAATCTTCATCTAGGTCAGTTAATCCAAGACCGATAATTTTCTTTGAATTACCAATCTTTTTCACTAAACCATGACCAACTTCGCCATTCGCGCCGGTAATCAGACTGTAAACATCGTTCTCCATTTGTATATTAATAAGTGTTTTAGGTGTTATATTACTTTTAATTGCTCACCAACTTTTTTAAATGCGGCGGACGCCAGATCAAGATGTTTTTTGGTGTGAGCTGAAGAGTTCATAATTCTAATTCTGGCTTTTCCTTGAGGAACTGTGGGGTAGGTGATTGCTCCTGCAAAGATTCCTTCGTTGAAAAGTTTTTTACTGAACTCCTTTGCCAGTTTTGCATCACCTAGCATCAGGGGAATAATTGGTGTTTGACTGCTTCCTGTGTCAAAGCCAAGTTTTATCAGTCCATTCTTGAGATGTTGAGCATTCTCCCAAAGTTTCTTAACTATTTTTTCCGACTTTTCTAACAGTTCAACAGCTTTAATACACGCGGCAACGTCCGGAATTGTCATCGCTGAAGAAAAAAGAAATGGTCTTGAGCGTTGCCTAAGCCAGTCAACAATAATTTTCTTGCCTGACGCCATTCCTCCAACAACACCAAAGGCTTTGCTCATTGTTCCGATTTCAATATCGACTTTTCCGTGCAGGTTAAAGTGATCAACAATTCCTCTTCCGCTTTTTCCAAGAACACCTTCGCCGTGCGCATCATCAACCATTGTTAGGGATTCGTACTTTTCGGCAACCCTTACGATATCAGAAAGTGGAGCAATGTCCCCATCCATCGAGAAAACTCCATCGGTGATAATCAGTAATTTTGCGTGTGAACTATTTTGTGCCCTAACATCTTTAATTTTTTGTTCCAGGTCCTTTGTATCAAGATGGTTAAAGCGTATGACCTGGGCTTTACTTAACCTGCATCCATCAATAATTGATGCGTGATTCAGCTCATCGGAAAAGATGTAATCACCCTCTCCGACAATTGCTGGTATGACGGCAAGATTAGCGCAAAAACCGGATTGATAGGTTATCACTGCCTCCGATTTTTTAAACTCCGCTAGTTTTTGTTCAAGAAGTAGGTGGAGAGATGTTGTTCCAGCGATTGTCCTTACAGCTGCGGGGCCGACACCGAATTGGTCAATGGCTTTTTTGGCGGCGTTTCTTAATTTGGGGTGGTTCGCCAAGCCCAAGTAGTTATTTGAGCAAAAATTGATGACCTTCCTATTGTTTATTTTAATAACAGCTCCAATTGGACTTTGGATTTCTCTGATGTTGATTAGTGTGCCGTCGTCATCCAGTTTTTTCAACTGATGAGTAAACCAATTGTATTTTAGATTTGTTTTAACCATTTCAGTATGTATTAATTTATGTAATTTCCTTCCCAGTTGCCGGCAATGAATTTGTGGCTGTTTTCTAACCAGTCGATTTTTTCCGGCTTCTCCAAAGTATATAGCGCCGCATTTGTGGCCCGGGTGTCGACGGCATGGTCGGAATTTTTTATAAAAAGATCAATCTCTGTATCGGGAGTGTCTTTAAATAGTGATACGCAGAACGAAAAGAATTCGACTCCGTCTGATTCGCCGTCTGGTGTAACCAAAAGTTCACTCATTTCCCAATATTTTATGATGTTCACGTCGTTTCTAAAATTTTGTGCGTTGAGCGGGTGGTCTGCAGATTTTTGTTTCCAGTGTGTTTTGTTTAGCGAAAAAAGCCGATTAAATTTAGCTTTAATTAAAAATCCCTGGTATGTAAAACCAATACCCTCGATTGATTTTGAAAGGTCATTAATGACAAAGAGGGCGTACCTTTTTAAAATATCAAGATTGTCAAAAACCCTCGTCAAACATGCATTATGACTATGACCAGCAGAATCGACAATCGAAATACACCCAACATAAACAAATTTGGGGAAATTAAAATCCTTCGATTGAAATTGAGCTGACTTACTCCTCACAGACACAATTCTAATTCGAAACTACCATTTTTTGCAAGACGGATATGATTTGACCTAATGGCGGTGTTCTTCCCTCTCTGCCTTATCAGCCTCTTCTTTGGTTTTATGGACTGTCCGATCAGGATGGTTGGGTGGTGAGTAAACAGTGTAAAGTTTCAAGTCTTCACTTTCGGAAGTGTTAACAATATTGTGTATGGATCCCGCTGGGACAACAACTGCATCACCATCAACAACTTGATACTCGGTTTTATCGATAACAACTTTGCCAGTTCCTTTTTCAAATCGGAAAAATTGATCGACATTGTCGTGAACTTCCATCCCAATCTCCTGCCTCGGTTTTAGATTCATTAAAACCAGCTGGCTGTGTTTACCGGTGAACAAGACTTGTCTGAAATTAGTATTTGTTAAAGTTAAATTTTCAATTGCTCCATGATATCCCGCCATCTTCTTCACCCCCTGTTTTATAATTGTTTTAGCAAAAAGTTTGTTTAA
>Ga0209210_1002041_pt1 | contig 15462 bp, 14 predicted proteins | sample RifGroA1_FD_183991 | JGI IMG/M metagenome (GOLD analysis project Ga0209210, IMG submission 183991) | Contaminated groundwater microbial communities from Rifle, Colorado, USA - Rifle Groundwater A1 (SPAdes) (version 2) | ecosystem: Environmental > Aquatic > Deep subsurface > Groundwater >...
AGTAACATTGCCTATTATCAGGTTTACAGAACAAGCGACTCTAGCTATCCGACTGGCTGGACTAATGAGTCTGGAAACATCACCTCAACATCATGGACCGACAATGGAGCCGGCGCCGGTATTTGGTGGTATGGCTTGCATGTAGTGGACAACGCTGGTAACTGCATAGACGAGAGGGGTTTTCATGAATGCGGCGGCGTACCAACAGATTCCTTGGACCCCAGAACTGCAGTAGGCTCCGTGCGTGTAATCAGGGATACCGGCTTGCCAACGTCACCAATACTCATTCCGTCAGCTGGTACTTATGCTTGCTCTGCAACCAATCCATTAACAGTGGTAGGCTATTCCTGGGAAAATATAAATCCCGCAACACCACCGGTTTCAGTTCACTATACTACAGGGTTTACGACACCAACCTGTTTGTCTCCAACTACTCTGCAGCAGGTTACGGCGTCTAATACAACAATACGTGCGGTTGGTTGTGATATGGTGGGAAATGAAAGCACTCCCGTTTTTGGTGTTTACAATTGTAATACTAGTCCGCCGAGTATTTCTTTTAATCCTACAAACACTTCGTGGGCACTTTCCGCTCAGACTGTGGTAACGGCTACGGATACTAATGGAGTTTCCTTTATAAGGCATCTCTGGTGCCCATCAAGTCAAGTTACTTGCGATCCTGGAACAACCCCTGCCAATACCACTAATTTTCCTGGTTTTGGTTTTAGTTGTACCGGAAGTTCGCCTTGCTCTGGAACCTCAATGTTGCAAAGCAATGGTGATTACAAACTTTGCATTCGAGCGCGCGATACACTAGACAACTGGAGTAGCATACATTGCTCAGGTCCATATCAGGTGGACGCGGCTATTCCCCCCAACCCGACAGTAACTGGGCCGACTATTACAAATGATACGACCCCCACTATTAATGTAACTGGTACAGACCCATTAAGTGGTATTGATAGTTTCACTGCTGATTATTACGCTGGTTTTAATAACTGTGGTTCAGCCACGACTTTCAGTAATCCCGGTTCTTTCACTATGCCGATTGGTTGTTATAACATTGGCGGCGACGGCATCTACCGCTTTGCCGTGCAGGCTCGCGACGTCGCGGGTAATTATTCTAATATTGTTAATTACAACGTCACCATAGATGCCACACCGCCAGCAGTACCCACTTTTAACCCGTTTGGTGAGACTTATGCAGGCATAAACTATATTAACCAGGCAATAATCAGTAATTTTATGGATCCAATAGTAGTCTCTGGTTCATGCTCAACTGATACTAGTTATATGATTTTATACATTAATACATATCCGTATGCTACTGGTATACCCTGCAACGCTGGCAGTTGGACAACCAGTATTAATCCAGGAGATCTAGCCAGCATAGTAAATTACCAAGGAGAATTTTGGCTGCAAGCTTATTCTTTGGATTTAGCAGGTAACTGGTCTACAGCTATTGATATGGGAATAATGGATACTGTTCTTCCTACTACGCCGGCGGATGTTCAGTGTCCATATTTTATCACCAACGCACCTATACAAGTTGACTGGCAAGCTTCATATGATACTTCTGGAATTCGGTTTTATGGTTATGGCGTCAGAACCAACACTTGCGACCCGTCTTCTATTCCTAATGGCGCTTGTATTAGTCCTGCATTTTTATCCTTTGCTCAATCTGATGGTACCAGTTACCTTTATGACCCACCGATTGATGATAAATATGCCTGGCAGATTTGGGCACAAGATAAGGCTGGTAATTTTAGCAATTTTTCAGCATATTCTCCGGCTTGCCTTTATGACATTACTTCACCTAATCCCACAGTAATAAACTTTAGCCCCTTTCTTATTCCTCCCACCACGCCATCGCCAACTAATAATATTACGCCTGTTGTCCGCTTTAACTCTGGGGCTGATCCATTGACGAACGGCGTTGCTTCTGGAAATACCTGCAACAATGTTTATACTGTCGGGCCGCAAGGCCCGTGCGGCAGTGGCGTGTGTTTGGCCCCAGGCGTAACCGAATACTCTTTACCGGCAGGGTGTTATGTTGGGCAGATTGGTAAGGCTGATAAGCCAGCTGGTTTCTTTGCCAGTTTGTGGCATAACTTTGTGAAATATGTATTAGCGGCGCTTGATCCGCCGGCTCAGCAAGGTGGCGATGGCATGTATTCGTTTGTTTTTGAAACGCAGGATGCGGCGGGTAATATTTCCAAAGAAACTGTTCATTCAGTGGAAATTGATACTGTTGGGCCGATAGCTCCCAATGACATTACGATAATCACTGATCCTCGGCCCAGTAGTGGGCGCAATTACACCGCCTCCACCCTAAACCAAATTGATTGGGTAACAAATTCCAACTGGCCTTTATATATGGCGAATTGTATTGGTTGTGAATTTGCTTCTGCTCCCAATCCGCCTGATCCATTGGTTACTTGGTGGCCAGCAGGCGCGCCGTTTGGCCAACCTAAAAATTGCAGCGAATTACCAGGAATTTCCAACGGCACTATGCGTTGCTCATTCAGTTGTTTTATCGTGCCTGAATCTGGATACGCCTGCTTTAATGTTCATTTTGATGATAATCCTGGCGTGGGGCATAACGGCAAGTTAACCGTAGATTTTGCTAACGTATTCAAGGATGCTGCCGGTAACCTAGGCTCGGGTGATTCTGACTTAACTATTTCTAACCAGCCGCCGGTAATAATACTGAAATAAAAGTTAAAAGCTAAAGAAATTTCTAAACCGCCTGGCATCAGGCGGTTTTTGTTACGCGGTATGATATATATATTTATTGTTTATTAAACTATTACTATTAATCAGAAAATAAGGCGCAAACTTTTGGCTTTAGCGCGCGCAGATCAAGCCATGAGAAGGGGTAAAAAAGAAATGGAATAAAAATGCTGATGCCAAAAGAGCCAAGCAACTGGCACAAATAGTAGAGAGTTCTGGCTGGCCTGATAAAGGTAGGTTTGGTGAGGACGGTTCTCATGCCGCTTGGCTTATAGCCCAGCACGCGGATTTTGATGTTAAACTGCAGGAAAAATTTTTAGAGCTGATGAAAAAGAGCGTTCGGCAGAAAAAAGTTCCCCTTTGGCAGCAAGCATATCTGGAGGATAGGGTGCGAGTCAATAGAGGGAAGCCGCAACTTTACGGCACGCAATTTCGCCTGAATAAGAAAAGAGTTTTAGTAATGTGGCCAGTGCAAAATAGAATCAGATTAAATATTAGGCGTAAACAAGCCGGCTTAGAACCTATAGGAGTTTATAAAAAGGAATTACAGTCAAGGCAATTAGCATTAAAAGAAAGATGGTAATAAAACCGTCTTTTTTGGTAATAAAATAGTCACCAGTAAACACTTGACATATTGATATTTTGAGCCTAAGTTGATGCTGGGTTTAATACCCAATAAATAATGCTTCTTGACAACTAAAGATAGAGAGGAGGTAATCCTTATGGATCATGAAAATGTCGAGAAGAATACTGAGTCTGTTCAAGGGGAACGCCTGTTTACACTTGCTATAGAAGAGGCGTCCCATAATCCCACGGACGGTAGTCCAGAACCAATATGGGATATCGACTGGGATGAAGGCCCCGATCACAGTCACAGTGATTGAAGTAAGGGGTCGGCATAATAAATCCGACCCCAATTTTTAAACAAAAAGAGGTTTACAAATGAAAATAATACCGATTATAAAGGCGACTTCGGTCGGCTGCAATCTAAGATGTGCGTATTGTTTCTATCGTTCTACAGATCAAAATAAGGTAACCCCCATGCCTCAAGCGGTTCTTCAGAAACTGATTGAAGAAACAATCAAGGCAAATCCGAAATGCGCTGAATTTGACTGGCTGGGTGGCGAGCCAACCCTCGCGGGTGTTGATTTTTTTGATGAAGTTGTATCAATACAAAGTCATTATAGATTACCCAATCAGGTTGTCACCAACAAGTTACAAACCAACGGAACAATGTTAAACGAAAGATGGGTAAAATTCTTAATTGCCAATGACTTCCATCTCGGAATCAGTATCGACGGTCCTCCTGAATTGCATGATATATACAGGCGCGATAATGGGGATAACCCAACAGCCCTTAAGGTACTAAACTCCATTAAATTATTACAAGAGTTGGGTCATAAACGATGGGGAACCATTACAGTAATAACTGACCAAAATGTAGATTATCCAGAAGTTATTTATAATTTCTTTCGGTCAGTCGGCATCACTAAGATGGCATTTAACCCTACTAAGGGTACAAATGAATCTGGTAAACAGATAGCTATCGCTCCTTCACCTACTGCTTATGGTAACTTTATGTGCCGAATTTTTGACAGGTGGTGTAATGAGGATAACCCAGAAATAGTCATAAGGCAGTTTCACAGTATCATGCAGGGATTCTTGGGGGGCAAATACCGTCTCTGTACATTTTCTGGGCAGTGCCAGCAATTCTTTTCCGTCAACTATAATGGAGACGCTTATCCGTGTGAGGATGATCATCTTGATGAAAGGTGGTGCTTCGGGAATGTATCTCAAGGTTGGAAACCTATAATAGAAAGCGAGGCGTACCTGCGCTATATAGAAAGAATAGGCGATATCCGTAATGGTTGTACAAGTTGTAAATGGTACGACGCTTGCCAAGGGGGTTGTACTAGATATTATAGTATTTTTGATGCCCATGGTAACCACAAGAATTATTATTGCGAAGCAGAAAAACAACTTTTTTCGCACATCAAACAAAGACTAGAGTTATTTCAGGATAGTCTAGTCAACAAAGCAGGGGTTAATTAACAAACCCTGCTTTTTATTTACCACCTTTTATTATAAATATTTTGCTAGGTAAATCTTTGCTTGTTACTTTTACCAGTTTGAATGGCATTACCTTTTTAAACGCCACGCTTTCACACGGATTACTTTTCATAAAATCATGCTTCTTAAATATATAAACATACCCCTTGGAACTATTATTTAACTGGTCTAGTGTAAATTTTGAAGCGCGAAATCCCAACTTTTTGTTGCGATATGAAAAACCACTGCAATAATTACTTGGACAATTTTTTCGGTTTACTACAGCCCTAAATATTGCCAGATCTACAAATGGTGTAGCAAATACTGCTGGCTTACCGTCCCTTGTACGTACCCCTTTGACGTAATTATAAGCCTGACGTGGATTTAAATCCTTTACTTTAACTGGTGTGCCGTGAAAAACGAAAAGTCCAGTTTTTTGAAATTTATGAAGATCTTTTCTTGTCGATGTCATATAACTATTATAGCAGGTGACAAGAAAATGTTACGAATCCTGTAAGCTTAGAAAATACTTAATTAAAGGGTAATTTCAAATACTCTGCAATGAGAGACATGTTTCACACCCGTTATTTATAATGGGTGTGTGGTTTGTTGCTTGAACCTGACTGTCAATGTCTACAGGCAGGATTGTCAATACTTTGGCAAGTTTTAATATTAGCCAAAAATCCGGCTTATTAACTGTGTATATTGTTATTACACCTTGACAAATTACCTTACTTGGTGTATGATAGCTTGTTAAACCTGTTTTTTATGCACATACTATAAGTAGGTTTAACGTTATTGAAAGCACTTTAAAAAACAACTTGCCCTGAGCTTTAGTCGAAGGGGCAAATTTATAATCACAAAATAAAAAGGAGTACGTCATGCGACGCTTAATTATATTTGCATTATTTGCATTGGCGTCTATCATGGCGCCTATAGCAAATGCACAGTGGCAAGAAGCCTACAACAATTCAGGAGCCTTTAATGGTTTCCATTTTACCGATTCCCTAAACGGTTGGTTCAGCCACATTGGTTCGCAAAAGATAATTCACACCTCAGATGGTGGAAATACTTTTGATGTGCAACTAAATGTTGCATTGCCTTTCAACATGTACGATGTGTACATGGAGGATAACCTAAATGGTTGGGCTTGTGGAACTAATACTGGTTCAGGTCCAGGCTACATCTATCGCACTACCAACGGTGGTGCTGATTGGATTCAGCAAACACACCCAGCTTCCCAAAGTCATTGGATTCAGATTGAACAAGTAGGCTCAAGTATCTGGTTTATTGGATCTCAGTCCGTAACGCCTAATAATCTTCTGATTATGAAGACATCGGATAATGGCTCTACGTGGGACTTAACTAGTTATTCTCAATTTGACGCATCTTGGTTGTTCATTTTTGATTCGTTAAATTTCATTGTCTATGCTGATGAAGGTTTATTAGCCCTTACTACGGACGGTGGTAATAGTTGGATAAGCACCACGCTTCCATCTGACTATCAAGTTCAAAGAGTGAGCTTTAAGGACAACAACTTGGGTTATGCTTTGGTAGCAAATATATGGTCAAACCCTGATGATACATATTTGTATCGTTCAACTGACGGAGGTTTTACATGGAACCCCCATTACAGTTGGGTTGATCAAGGTGCTAAAGAAGGATTATCTATAATCCCCGGAACCGGCACGATATTTGTTACAGGTAAACTGAGTGGTACAGTAGCCTTGAATGGAATCCTTAAGAGCACTGATGGTGGTACAACATGGAGCACTTTGATGGAAGTAACATCAGTTGTTTTAACCAGTATCCACACACCAGACCAACGGCATGGTTGGGTAGGTGGTGGTGGTAAAATCTACCGCTACGATTATGTAACACCAGTTACTATCGAGCCTATTAGCAATAAGCTGATTCAGTTCGGTGAAGCCTTCACTTATCAAGTGAATGCCATAGGCATGGGATTGGAATATTCCATGACAGGCAATCCTCAAGGATTGAATATCGGCAACTATTCCGGATTGATAAATGGTACCCCCACCGAAGGCGGAAGATTTGATATCACTGTGGCCGTTCAGGACACAGATGCCAATGTAGTCAATGAGGAGTTCAGTCTTAAAGTCAACAGAAAACCTCATTTCATGCCGCCTCCACCACCAACCCACGCGTGGGTTGATAGTAGTTATCAAGTTCAACTTAATGTTGAAGATCTGGATGACGACACCGTATCATTCTCTTGGCTTACCAAGCCCAGTTGGCTCACCTTCTTAACTGAAGGCATTACCAATGTGGTACTTCAGGGAGTACCCGGTATCAATGATACTGGCTATCATCCCATTGCCGTATTAGCCGATGATGGCTTTGGCGGACTGGATACTCTTTCCTGGGTAATACAGGTAGAACTCTACGTTCCACCAGTGAATAATCTGCCATACTTCTCAGGCACCTGGCCTGACACTCTTGTTGTCTATCGTGACAGTACCTATAATTGGGATTTCTTATTCCAAGATATAGATGGCGACACTTTAGTCACCCAAGCTGGCGAAGTAGGCGTGCCAGGATTGTTGCTATTACCCGCAATGGGTATAGGCCAAGTAACCGCTCAGGTTACCGGACAGTTGACCGATACCGGTTGGTACACAGCCACCGTGCTTGTGAAAGATGAGCATGGTGCCCCAGGCCAACTGCAGTTCACGGTATACGTGGACTTTGTTACCTCGGTTGAACCGATACCAGGAATACCGACCGAATTCAGCTTAGAGCAGAATTATCCGAACCCATTTAATCCCGTAACGATAATTCGTTACGCGCTGCCTCACAACACTGAGGTCAATCTCACCATTTACAACCTGCTGGGGCAGGAAGTAGAGATACTCATTAATGAGTATCAGCCGGCAGGAACTTATGAAGCATCCTTTAATGCTTCTACCCTCCCATCCGGCACCTACTTCTACCGTCTCCAAGCAGACAAGTTCGTACAAACCAAAAAAATGGTGCTCTTAAAATAGAGCACCCATCCCTCCTTAAGCGCTGAGACTCTAACTCAGCGCTTTTTTATTTTTTAAATTTAACCTGGTCTAATTCCTGCCTACCGCAGGCAGGCGCGCGAATGGTATCATAAGCATCTTAGTCATATTCGTACGAATGTGACTAGATAGAAAACAGATGTGAGTCTTGACGAAATGGCCTTAGGGGCGTAAGCTCGGGGCGAAAATAAAGATAATCAAACATTTAAAAACAATATAAAGGATTAGAAAAATGCAAACCTTAACAACCTACTATCGGCCAGTCAAAATGCTGCTGGCGTGGGCTTTTATTGCCACCCTGGTTTTTAATGCCATAGCCTTATTAATTCTTACACTGTCGTTTAACAATGATCAGGAATCAATCTTCTTCATCTACAGTTGTGTCTCCATGGTAATTATTTGTTTAACTTTATGGATAACATTTAAGCAGGAGCGCTCGTTGTTTTGGCCTTACTGGGCGATTATGCTAAGCGCTTCAGTTGTAGTGATATCTTTCGTAGTCATCACGAATTCCTTACTCAACTGGTTTATTGATTTGTGTCTGGCCTTGGCCGTTGTTATTTGGCTGGCTTTAAATGCGGCAAACTTGTCTGATAAAACTGATCCCCCTCCCAAAGTGATTTATGTGACTTATCAATTGTTAAGCGCCGTCAGCATCCTGATATATTATTCCTATTTCTTGCCAAAATAATAAACTTAATACCCCGTTTAAAAAATAAACGGGGTATTTATAATAAAAACACCTCCGTTCGGAGATGTACGGAGGTGGCACGACAAGTTCTTTTAATGTTTTATCTAACAGCCTTAGACAGAGTTTTAATACAGCGGGTACACAAACGTAGACGCTTACCGTTAACCGTTTTGGTTTGCAAGTTCAATTGTTGCCTTTTAAGCGTTTTAATATTGGAGTGGGAGCGGGAAATAGCTTTGTGGTAACCGCGACCGCATTTATCACAAGTTCGAGCCATAAGAGTAAAATCTATGCTACTATATAATAGTTAATAACGGGTAAATCTTAGCAAATACAATAAAACTGTCAAGTAATGGATAATACAATACAACTTTTATTCTTTGTTTTGGTCATAATCCCTTCAGCTATTTTGCACGAATGGGCCCACGGTTTGGCGGCTGATAAACTAGGCGATCCCACACCTCGGATGGCCGGCCGGCTAACCATAAACCCGATTCCGCACATTGATCCTTGGGGTACATTGCTGCTGCCATTTTTATTGTTCTTTTTAACTAGCGGTAATTTTATGTTTGCTTATGCCAAGCCTGTGCCCTTTAATCCTTTGGCTTTGCGCTTGCGGCGTTATGGCGCGGCTGTAGTCGGCGCGGCTGGGCCGGCAGCTAATTTAATTGTCGCTTTTGGCCTGGGGCTGTTTGTTCGCTTCATGGATATATCTTCGTTCACCGCATTTTTGGCAATAGTGGTTTACGCTAATATTCTGCTGGCAGTATTCAATCTAGTGCCAATACCGCCGCTGGATGGGCACCATGTGCTGTATTCATTCTTACCCGACAAGTTTTATGCTTTTAAGGTTTGGTTGCAGAAGTACGGCTTTATTATTTTAATAGTTTTCCTGCTGTTCTTGTTTGATTGGCTCAGGCCAGTGATGGACTGGCTATTCTATTTTGCCAGTGGGCAACGATTTTTTTAAAGTGATTTTGGGTTATTCTATTTGCTGTTCGATTCCCTGCCTACCGCAGGCAGGCTACCACCCCTGCCAGCATCTTAACCGCTCCACAAAGGAATGGTTTTTGGTATACTTTATTTATGGATATAATTTTAGGTTCATCTTCCCAGTTACGATATAGAGTGATGTTATCTCTAGGTATACATTTTCGGGTGGTACATTCAAATTTTGATGAGGAAAAAACAAAGAAAGAAGATATTAAAGAATTGGTTATTGCAACAGCTAAGGGTAAAGCGGATATATTGGCACCACAGTATCCTGATGCTGTGGTAATAACTGTAGACTCAAATAATTTCTTTGAAGGTAAAAAATACGGAAAACCATCATCTCGTGAGCAAGCTAGAGGATGGCTTATGGCAATGTCTGGTAAGCCAATAGACTTTTATACCGCACTGGTGGTTACTCACCATGCTGCTAACAAACAAACTATTGACCTCAATCACTCACGTTTTATATTTAGTGATTATACTAATGATTTGGTGGACAGATACTTAAGTCAAGTTGACCCTACCACCATGTCCATTGGATGGGGGCCACAAGGGTTAGGCAGAGAATTTCTTGAACGGTTTGAGGGTGAGCCTGGTGCTGAGAGAGCACTACCACTTGATACACTAAAAAGAAGACTAAGGGAATTTGGTGTTAATGTTTAATAAATTATTATTAATTATTGTTCGAACATCGTCCCATATGGCCTGCTGAGAGTGAAACACATGAGCTACGCTGGCGTTAGACCTATTGGTTGACAGTAAGCTATAATAACTATAAGATTATCCCCTACATAAGAATTAAGCTCATATTAGCCAAATGTCATATTTTAAAGTCATTAAAGATTACGCTATAAAAGCGCTTCGGCCTAAGGTAGTTCCTGAAGGTTTATTTGATTTAGTTCATTATTCTAAAAGCTATGGTGGAATTAAATTTAATTATTCTAAAGGTGACGGTGGCTTAATAATTGCAGAAAGTGACAATTACCGTTATGGAGTAATAATTACCTCTGGAAAAAGTGATGATGAACTTGATAAAAATATTAAAGATGCTATTTTAACCGCTTTCGAAATCCCATCTTCATATGCAAGTAAGGCAAATATAGTTAGAGTGGATGAGCACAAAGCGGAGTATGTCGTCGCATAATGAGATACCAGACGGTATAACACGTGATAGATTCCTCAGGGCGCTTAAAAGGTTAGGTTGGAATATAAGTAAAATAGGTGGCAAGGGAAGTCACTATATGGCAACTTGGCCACGAACCAAAAAATCAATTACTATCCAATATGATTTTCGTAAGGATGTTCTTCGTAGAATTATTAAAGCCATGACCACGATTAGTGGTCAGACTTGGGATGATGTAAGACATAAATATTGAATTAAGGGAATTTTTCCTGAATAATTGTTCTAACATCCATCCTTCGCCAGAGCTACGGAGGACAGGTCGTTCCACATGGCCTGCCAATAATTCCTTAGTGCATAACTAGGGGATTTTTGTTATAATTATTTATAATAAATTATGCCCAAAAAATATTATCCAAAAATTCAATTCAGTATTAATTTGCCGCGAGAAAAGAAGATTTTATTGCAACGAACGAGAAATCTACAGAAGTTTTTACCAGTGGGTATGAGTTTTGTTATGAGAAAAGAATTTATAAAGGAGAAAAATAAAATTTTAAATGCCTATTTAAATACCTATTATTTAAATCAGAAAGAATATTTAGCTGACAGTGTGCAAAACACACAGACTAAATGGAAAAAAGTTGAAAAAGTATTTTTCAACAAAGTTGATAAAATGTTTAATAATTGGCCTTGGCCCAAAGGCAATTATCAGGGGTATGTTTCTATTGCCCGTTTTTTTCCCCGATATATCGAGGAAAAAGTTTTTGCCTTTCCAACGCAAAGTTATAAGCCGGGGAGGGAAAATATTGACCTGCGCGTTACCTCCCATGAAATGCTGCATTTTATAGAGTATGACTATCTGCAAAAGAAGTTTGGGCTGCAGGCAAGTGAGTGTAATTCATCAGATAATACTTTTTGGCAATTTACGGAAAACCTTAATGTGTTAATTGAAAATACCAATTTTTGGCGAGAATTCAGTATTGGTTATAAATCAAAACCATATCTTGACTGCCAAAAATTGTATGACAAGATGAAAAAAATTTGGGATAAAAACAAAGATATTGACAACCTTATTAAAAAGACTTTCAAGTTGAATTAAGTTAATGGCTAAGACTCAAAATAATAAAAAACCACCACGCATACTTACCGATGCCGGCTTAAGTATGTTTGTGAATACGGTTATGCTAAGAGAATTACCCCTTCCAATTATTGATATTGAGATAGAAAAATTACTATGGCATTTTGATATGCCCGTTTGGGAAAAAGATGGAACGGACGATTGGAATCTTCGGCCGTGGGAAGTAATTCGAAAAGAAGACGGGACAATGGGACATCAGAAGCGAATTCTGGAAGCGGATATCAGCCACCCAATAGTTGTCACTGTATATAATAATAAATATGCGATCCTTGATGGCGTCCATAGACTTGCAAAAATATACATGAATGGGGGAAAAATAATTAAAGCAAAAGTTATTCCATCAGAGTATCTTGGTCGTAGAGAATTTCAGACCTAAAGTAAGTTCGAACATCCATCCTTCGCCTGAGCTGCGGAGGACAGGTCGTTCCACATGGCCTAGTTGGAATTACGTAACTTGTTACGTAACAAGTTACGTACCTGCCGCCTACTCGTTTGGGTGGTTTTTGGTAAATAAAAAAAGCCCACACAAATTCGTCCGTGTGGGACTACCTTTCGGATTTTTATTAGAGATCACCTGGAGGCCCCTATTAGCCCCTTAATTGACTATGGGTCGAAAGTATTTTTCCATAGTCGGAGACCGGTTAGTCTCCTAGGCGGACTTTACCCTAAGGCCCATATTAGTCCAATTTTGTGATTAGGCAAGGCGTTTTATATACTTAGGGCTTGACGGGGGGCGGTCAAGCTGTTACACTCTTTCGCGGAAGCACAAGCTATTTTTTTTATCCGCCGCCGCCAAAATTTATGGGTACATACCTATAAATAAAGGCGGAAAAGCTAACTCTCTAGTAGCTTAGCGCGAAAAAGGTAAGCTTTGGCGGATTTCGCTAATATTTATTTTAAGCTAAGGTGCTCAATACTCTAAATTAAGTTTCTAAGACTAAATGCCAACAATTAATCAATTAGTTCGCCACCGCCGCACGCTGGTGGGTCGGAAATCCAAAACTCCAGCCTTGGAGCCGGTTTTGAATACCTTAAAACGCCAGCGCACCAAGCTAGCTAAGGGCAGCCCGTTTAAGCGCGGCGTGTGTTTGAAAGTAACTACCACTACCCCCAAAAAGCCGAATTCAGCGTTGCGCAAGATTGCTCGCGTTAGGCTTAGTAATGGCATGGAAGTCACGGCTTATATCCCGGGTATAGGCCATAATTTGCAAGAGCACTCCATTGTTATGATCCGCGGTGGCCGGGTGAAAGATTTGCCAGGCGTTCGCTATCATATTGTACGGGGCGTGTATGACACTACTGGTGTAACTGATCGCAAACAAGGTCGTTCGCTTTATGGCGTTAAGAAGAAATAGTATGCTTTCCAGCCAGGCTTTACTAGAAAATATTTTCGCCACTTCTCTAGAGAAGTGGCGCCAGAGTCGCGGCACCGGTCTTCAGGCTCGACAATCTTACCCTTGCTTGCTGATGAGCCCTATGCTAAGCGGCCGTAAACACGGGCTCATCGGGCGCTCGCTCGGGTTCCAGATTGTTAGCGAGCCTTACAACAAGGCCGCAGTATATTATTTTTAAATTTTGATTTTTATTTTTGATTTTCTGATATGAGAGGTAAAAAACAAGCTCCCAAGCGCGTAATCGCACCTGATTCTAAATATCAGAGTGTATTAGTAGCTAAATTTATAAATAAAGTAATGGAACGCGGCAAGAAAACCGTGGCCTGTAGTATTTTATACAAGGCTTTTGATATAGTGCAGGCTAAAACCAAAGAGGATCCGCAGGATGTGTTTGAAACCGCTTTGAAAAATGTAGCACCGCAAGTGGAAGTAAAATCCCGTCGCGTTGGTGGCTCTAATTTTCAGGTACCAGTGGAAGTCAGAGGCGACCGCAAGCAGGCCTTAGCCATCAGGTGGCTGATTGAAGCAGCCAAGAGCAAAAAAGGACGGCCGATGCACCAGAAATTAGCTGAAGAATTTATGTTGGCGGCTAAGAATGAGGGCGATGCTATAAAGAAAAAGCAGGATGTACATCGCATGGCCGAGGCAAACAGAGCTTTTGCTCATTTTGCTTAAATAATCAAGAGCAGGACAAAGAATTTTTTACATATAAAGCCCAAAGCTTATATTTTTTCATCTTGAATTTTGAATATTATTTATGCCACGAGAATATAGTTTGGAACAAACTAGGAATATTGGAATCATCGCCCACATTGATGCTGGTAAAACTACAGTTAGCGAGCGTGTTTTGTTTTACACCGGGAAAAAGCACAAGATTGGTGAAGTGCATGAAGGCGAAGCCACCATGGATTGGATGGAACAGGAGCAAGAACGCGGTATTACCATTACCGCCGCCGCCACTACGTGTTTTTGGAATAAGCATCGCATCAATATTATTGATACTCCCGGGCATATTGATTTTACTGTGGAAGTAAAACGCAGTTTACGCGTGCTTGATGGCGGCGTGGTGATATTTGATGGTGTGGCTGGTGTGGAACCGCAATCTGAAACCAATTGGCGTTATGCGGATGACTATAAAGTGCCGCGCATTTGTTTTATAAATAAAATGGATAGAATGGGCGCTGATTTTTATGCTGACATGGCCTCCATTCACGAGCGGCTGACCAAGAGTGCTTTTGCTATGCAGTTGCCAATCGGCGCCGCTGAAACTTTTAAGGGTATAATTGATCTCTTAAGACGTAAGGCGGTTGTTTATTTGGATGAATTAGGGCAAAAGTGGGAAGAAACCGAAGTACCTGATGATATGAAAGATAAAGTGGAGGACTATAGACATAAACTTGTAGAAGCGATTGCCGAGCATGACGACACCCTGCTTCACCTGTATTTAGAAGGTAAGGAAATCCCAATTGAGGATTTAAAGCGCGTTATGCGCAAAGCTTGCATTGCCAATAAATTGGTGCCGGTTTTTTGTGGTTCCGCTTTAAAAAATAAAGGGGTTCAGTTCATGTTGGATGCGGTGGTGGATTATCTGCCTAGTCCGTTGGATGTACCACCTTTGACCGGCCATGACCCAAAAACCGATGAGATCCTGGAACGAAAACCATCTGATAGCGAACCATTCTGCGCCCTAGCTTTTAAAATTGCAACTGATCCTTTTGTCGGCAAACTAGCTTTCTTCCGAGTTTATTCGGGCACACTAAAAGCTGGTTCATACGTTTATAATTCATCTAAAGGTGAAAGAGAAAGAATTTCCAGAATTGTGCGGTTGCATGCTAATTCACGAGAAGATGTGGATGAGGTTTTTGCTGGAGAAATTGCCGCGGCCGTTGGATTGAAAGTCACTACTACAGGCAATACACTATGCGACGAAGACCATCAAATTCGGTTAGAATCGATTGTTTTTCCTGAGCCAGTTATTTCTTTGGCGATTGAGCCCAAGACTAAAGTGGATCAGGAAAAGATGGGTTTTGCCTTACAAAAACTGGCCGAAGAAGACCCAACTTTCCGTGTACGCTCTAATGAGGAAACTGGTCAGCTGATTATTTGGGGTATGGGCGAGTTGCATTTGGATATTATTGTTGACCGCATGAAGCGGGAATTTAAAGTAGAAGCCAATGTGGGTAAACCACAGGTAGCTTATAAAGAAACCATAACCAAAGTTGCCAAAGCTGAAGGTAAATATATTCGTCAGACTGGTGGTCATGGTCAATATGGTCATTGCTGGGTGCGAGTGGAGCCACAAACTGAAAAAGGTAAGGGTT
>Ga0209210_1002047_pt1 | contig 15442 bp, 34 predicted proteins | sample RifGroA1_FD_183991 | JGI IMG/M metagenome (GOLD analysis project Ga0209210, IMG submission 183991) | Contaminated groundwater microbial communities from Rifle, Colorado, USA - Rifle Groundwater A1 (SPAdes) (version 2) | ecosystem: Environmental > Aquatic > Deep subsurface > Groundwater >...
GACCGGGGGCACATTCCGCAAATTCACCAACGCCGTGGTCACCCTTGCCGGCGCCCTTACCACCAATGTTGCCTGCTGTGGCAACCGGGGCGAAAAAACAAACTGGACGGCCTCAGCAGAGGTCACGGCCACCGTTAATACCACGGACTATAAAGAGGGCGGAGAGTGTCAGCAGATCGCCATCGGAGTCAATTTTGCAACGGGCCTGGCGGCGTATCTCGCCACCGGTACGCTGGATCTGTCATCCAGGCAGCAAACTAGTTTCCGAATCAAGCAGACCTCCGGGACCGTGGCAGTCGCCGGGGATGTGAGTATCAGGTTGTGCTCTGACAATGCCGGCGTGACATCGGTGCATACGGCGACAGTCCCGGCCCTTGGCGCCCTCAATCAATGGGTGGCTGTGACGGTGGACCACGCCGGAGCTATGGACGCCTCAATCGATTCCGTGGCGATTTACGTAGATACTGACCGTGGCGCCCAGACATTCCTCATTGATAACATCATCGCGTGTAACGCCAGCAGCGCCGCCAACTCACTGACACACACATCCTTGATCAGCAAAGATCCCGGTGACGGCTCTTACGGTGACGGCTATGAGGCGTGGTTCGGCATCCAGTCGATCAACGGGACACGGGTCGTACTGGAGGGGGTTGTCAATTCGATTCCGAGCACAGTTCCTCAACGGGGGTATGCGGGGACCACGGAGACCGTAACTACATACAAGAGGGAGACGACAAAGACGGCAATGGCAGCGAGCTTCTTTGCCATTGTACAAGACATGCAAGAAGTTGGGACCGTGGGCAACCTGACAGCATATTCGGGGGGTTGGAATCGTACGGACATGAGCACTCAAACTGGCGAAACGTGGTTTGACGGTCAAAACGGATTTGGGTCTGGTCTGCGTTGCAGAGCGTTTACAAATTGTGACAAAATCAATTTTGCTCGATATTACAAAGGGTTTATTGACGGCAGCGCCGTGGTGTACAGTATTGGGAGCATGATGGTTGCAAACACCACGGATGCCCCGATTAGTTGTACCGGATCAAGATTGACCGCAACTGCCCTTTCCGCTGTCTGCTCCGGCGGTGCAATTTCTCCAGGCTCCGGCGCGGTGGCCGATACAATCGGCCGCGCTGATAGTACAACCGCCGGTAATGGTATTACTCTGGGGTCCGGAAGCTACACCGGGACGATCACGCAGGCAAACAATAATTCCGGTAACGGTGTTCAGGCCGGGGCAGTGAGTTATATCGGCGTCATTACCTCTGCCAACGGGAATCTGTCGGATGCCGGGCTGGTCACGACGAATTACTCTCTGGTCGGTTCTGTGTCCGCCAGTAGCAACGCCGCGTCTGGTATTCAGGGCTCTGGGGCAGGATGGCATGTCGGCGGCGGAACACTTTCCGGGAATGGTATTTGCGGCGTCAATCTGGCCGGGTTTGGCTCGATGCGGAATATGTCTATTGATCAGGCGACAGAGGTCAGTACGCCATCAATTTACACAGGTCAAAGGGTTTACTCCGAGAAGCACGATGGCACAGCCAACAATTCCCAGATATTCTGCGATGTCGGTTTGATCTCACAGCAGGCATCTGTCGTCCACGGCGACGCAACCGTGGCCTGGAAATTCAGCCCGACCAACGCCAATCTGAGCGGATATTATCCACTCAACCTTTCGATTACGAGGTTGGCTGTTGCTGCCAACGCTGAGGTCACGGTCTCGGCCTGGTTCCAGCGCTCAAACACCGGGCTGTCCGGGCAACTGATATGCAAAGGGGGGCAGATCTCGGGCGTGGCGAGCGATGTGGTCGATTCTATTTCGGCGGCGGCCGACACCTGGGAGCAGTTGACGGTGCAGTTCACCCCGACTGAGTCCGGAGTCATCGAGATCGAGGCGCAGTTCTGGGGCGGCAGCACCTATAATGGATATGTCTCCGACCTGTCACGGTCGCAGGCGTAGGAGGGGGAGAAATGTATCAGGTAATCGAGCAATATCAAGCGCCGGCGGGAAAATGGATGGTTCGGGTCGTAATATCGGCGGATGAGACGGCATTTTTTTCGTTTCGTGACGCCCCGACCCAGGAACAGGTGGACACCGCCGCAGAGAAATTCGTGCAGGCCAGAATCGACGCACAGGCCCAGGTCCAGGAACCGGTGATCTGATGGCGCTGCCGACCGCGACAAGCCTTCTGCTCCTGAATTATACGTTCCGGGGTGCGCCGTTCGTGGATTTGGAGGCCAAGTCCGGAATCGATACGGCCCTGCTCGGCTATACGTTCCGGGGCGCGCCGTTTGTCGGCGCTGAAACCGCCGGGGGCGGCGTGTCTGTAGATATCACCGGCGAGGCAATCTCACTGCTCGGCGGGACCGTTGCTGTGGTCGGAGCAGCGGAAATTGTGGTCGCCGGATCAGAGTCCGCTATTTACGCCGGAGACGCCTCAGCTTCTGCCGGTGCCTCTATCGCCACAACCGGCGCCGCCCTGGCTTTGTCCCACGGCGAAGGGTCGGTAGCCGCTGGAGCGAGTATTTCGGTTGCCGGCGCAGTCGCCCTGCTGAGCAAAGGGGACGTTATCGTTTCCGGCTCGGCAAATATTGGGGCGGTCGGTGAATATACGGCGCTGGCAGAAGGGATCGTTTCGGCTGAAGCTGGGGCAAGCGTCGAGGCTGTCGGGACCGCCTTGATCCTGGCTGCCGGCGACGAATCGGTCACGGCTGGTGCGTCTGTCGCGGCAACCGGCGCCGCCTTGACTTTGGCGTCAGGCAGTGCCGCCATATCGGCCGGGGCATCTGCCAGCGTTACCGGCTCGGCCATGGTCCTGAGCGCCGGCAGTGTGACCGTCACGGCAGGAGCAGGGGCGTTCATTGCCGGAGAGGATCTTGCGCTGGCCCAGGGAGATATTGTCAGGGCTGGACAGTTTTATCCGGCCCTGACACTACTTGCACGCCCGGGTACGTTCGCCGTTTTCGGCAGCAATGGGACTTTTATTGCCGAGGGTGCAGAATCAATTTTTTACTTGACAGCGAGGAACAAGTAAATGGATATTACGGGAAGTAGTGCCGTAGTTTTGCGCGACGGGACGATTGATTACCCGCTATCGTTTAGGTTCTCCCCGTGTTCGGCTGCCACGGCCAACGATGGATCTCTACCGTTTGGGGCCACGATAATTTCGGCAGAGGTCCAGGTGGTTTCGTCTGATGGGGCAGATATTACGGACGATACAGCAGGTGTCGTGTCTGTCGATTCCGGCCTCATGGTGCAATGCCCCATGAGTTACCCCGGAGAAGAAGCAGGTTCTGGACGGTGTAGAGTTTTTATCTTGCTGACACTTTCATCCGGCGCCGCAATTTCAAAACGGTGGGATGGTTTGGTCGTGGAGTGACAACGAGGGCATTTGGGATGGTATTTTTGGGGATGACTGAAATTCGTTACATGCCGAGATCGTTCACGGGGCCGCGATTCGGCCATGCCGACATTGCCGCACGGCTGATTTTTGTCCGCGACTATTACGAGCAGATTAAGGTAAACTTAAAAGGATGACACAATGACACCACCCAAATGCCCACCGGACGGACACTGCGAGCACGCCGAGAAAGCGGCAGAGAAAGCCGTCAAGCAGGTTTTTGCCATACTTGGCGTCAATGTGGACGATGCCAAGCAGGTCGAAGATTTCAGGGTATCGTTGCGATTCGGCGACACGATGAGGAGGGCGGCCGACCGTGGGGCCATGGCTGTTTTTCTTATTTTTTGCACAGCGGCAGCCGTGGCCTGGCTGGCCGGCGTGAAATTAAAAATTTTAGGATCTTAACCGGGCATTATTTTAGATTTGCAGCGAAAACTATAACAAGGAGAATAAAATGGACAGCGTTTTGAAATCGGCAATGGTGGGCAGGGTGGCGGCGACGGTGTGTGCCGTGGTGGCGTTTGGTCTGGGGTACATGGGGTACACGTTTTCGCCGGAGGCACAGGGGACCGTTGTCCAGGCGATCGGGCAAATGGCCGGGGTGGCCGCAATGGTTCTGCCGGTCGTTTCCAAGATCAGGGAAAGCAAAAAGTAGCATGGAGCTTTACGCCATAATCTTCGCCTTCCTGCTTGCGGTTGTCGGCGCCCTGGTCTGGGTATCGTCGGCCATGGGCGAGGGCAAGGCGAAACGAAAGGAGGCTGAACGTGAGGTTGAAATACTGGAACGCCACGCTGAGATTGATCAGCGCCCTGACGTTGATGGGCCTTTTGGCCGGATGCGTAAGGGTTGAAGTTAAAACCCATCACGGATGGACCGGGCCGGACACCTACGAGGCCACGGACGGCAAAGTGTCCGTGACTTATTATAACGGTCTGTGTTGCTGTGTCGCCAAGCAGGTGCTAGAATCTCTTGCTGGCAAGGCGAACGCCGGGAAATTGGATTGGTCCATGATGGCTAACGACAGCTTTAAAAACCGCACTTTGAGCGAAGAATGCAAAGTGATTAAGGCCAGAGAGTGACCAGTTTTTTCTTTTCAATAATCGCAGCAATCTTATTTTTGCTGCCGGTTCAGTGCGCAGGCTTCTTCGAATCGTATGTCGCGGCGATCCAACCGCCGGCGGTATCTCAAGGCATAGGGGGTATCGACCAATATACGGTCTTGATGATTCATGGAACAGGCAATGACACATCAACATCTATTGTTGATTCGTCGTATGCCGGAGCAGACTCCCCTCATGATTTCACAGCGTCAGGGGATGCGCAGATTGACACGTCTGTTGCAGGGCCGTGGGAAGAAGATACCGGCTCCATATTGTTCGATGGGGTTGGTGATTTTTTAACGGCGCTGGACTCTGACGACTGGTATTTTGCAAACGACGATTTCGTTATAGATTTCAGGATCAGATTTGATTCTTTCCCGGCTCTTGCCGCCATGAATATGGTTGGGCAACGGGAAAGTGTCGGTAGAATTTGGAGACTTTTCCTGTCTGATACCGCAGACGCCACTGAATATTCATGGCGCTATTTCAACACCTGGTCTTCTGTCAAGACAATAGAAGTGAACCGCGACATTGCTTCTATCTCTACCGGAACGTGGTACCACATAGCCTTTGTGCGCAGCGGAAATAATTTTTCTTTCTACCAAGAGGGCGCGCGTTTAATTGCGGCAGTGGCAGACGATTCGACTACGGATAATATAACGGCCGCTTTCACGATAGGTGAATTCAACTCAGCCGCTTATTTTGCCGGAAGGATCAAAGAAATTAGAATTTCAAAGGGGACAGATAGAGGATGGACAGGAGATACCATACAGGTGCCCGCCGGGCCGTATACGCAATAATTGTGGTATGTATTCTTTCGGGATGCTCGGCAAAAAGTAGCATCTGCCCACGGTTCCCGGACCCACCGCAGAGCGTCGCCGACAAGCTCGACACCATGGCCGGCCAAGATCCGGACGTGAAAGCCTGGGGCAATGCTCTGTTGCGGCTCCGGGAAAAATTGGAGGAGTGTAGATAATGCCACAATTAAGCACCAGCAGCAAATTACGATTAGCCGAATGCCATCCCGACCTTCAAGGCTTGGTGGAGACGGCGATAACTCAGTTCGATTTTGCCGTGGTCTGCGGCCACCGGGGGAAAATGGAGCAGGACGCCGCCTTTGACTTCGGGAAAAGCAAGGTGCAATTTCCGAACGGGAAGCACAACAGCATACCGAGTATGGCCGTCGATCTCTGCCCATATCGTGACGGAAAATTGCAATGGGGCGATAGGGAAGCGTTTTGTTATCTCGCCGGCCTCATAAAGGGTATGGCCTTGGCAGCAGGTCTAAAAATCAGGTGGGGCGGGGATTTCAACCGGGATGGCAATCTCCATAATGATCGGTTCGTAGACTCGCCGCATTTTGAAATTGAGGCATAAAAAAAGGCCACAATACCCCGCTCCGGCAAAGAATGAGGGTATATGGCCTTTCAACTCAAATCGCAGTAAACCCGCGAAGTTCTGTTAGAAGAATAGCATACTTGTTTTTGATTGTCAACGCAGAACAGCACACATAATGCTGCCGGTTAGCAGCCAGCAGATTGACGCCCCGTTGATTTATTTCTCCGGGGCGTTTCTTTTTGCTTGACATATCCTGAACGCTCGGGTTATTATGAGTCGTAACGCGGTACTCAGGCACGGCGGAGCACCCTGGTAGCTCAAATTTTAATTTCTTTCATTGGAGGACACCGTGGGAACGAGAGCAGATTTTTACGTTGGACGTGGACCAAACGCCGAATGGATAGGGAGTATCGCATTCGACGGATACCCGGACGGGATAACGATGCAGACCGAAGAAAAGTGGCCTTGGCCCCAAGGCCACAAACACATTAACTGGCCGGAAGGGAAGCACCTTTTCGACGCTGCAACGGAAGCTGAATATCGGGAGCGCGTGGAACGATTCTTTCGGTACCGGAAAGACGTAACACGACCGGAACAGGGTTGGCCGTGGCCGTGGGACAACGGGAACACCACAAATTATTCGTATGCGTTCGATGGCGGGAAGGTATATGTAACGTGTTTCGGGCACGGTTGGAACCTTGCAGGCGAAGAACCGGAAGACGATGAGGACGCGCCAAAGATACCGGGCTCAGAATGGCCAGATATGAGCGCAAAAAAGAATGTGGTGCTCGGCGGCAATCGGTCGGGCCTGATCTTGATGGTTTCAGAGGGCTAACAAGGTGTGATGAAACGAAACTGATAATTTTGGGAAATCCATGATTAAAATCCACGATGCAGCGGCGGCCCTGTTGGGTGCTTGGAATATCGCCCCGAAGAAATTAATCAACGGGGCGATATTTTTGCTTGACATAACCCGAGCGGTCAGGTAAATTAAACCATAATTAAAAATTATGGATTACAAAAATGACGACACCAGATTACAACTATAGATATTGCCGAAAATGTGAGGGGATTTTGTGGCCGGAAGCGCACTTGTCCTGCACGTGTACTGAGGAGGGCCGGAAGATTTATGATGCAGCGGCAGCCATGGGAAAGCGTGGTCGGGCGGTGAATTCCGAGGACCAGAAAGAAGCCAGCCGGGAGAACGGCAAGAAGGGCGGTAGGCCGAAAAAGGAAAAGCCAGAAGATGAAAAATAACCGCACCACCTACGACCGGGTTGTCATGCCGGTGTTTAGGTCGAAAATGGCGCGGCTGAAGATAAGAATTGAAGGGTAACGCTTCGGTTAACCAGTGGCGGGCCACCGAAGAAACTTTGAAACTCAACAGCAGATCCCGCCATCTGCGTTGAACCGATTGTTACACAAACAGCCACGGAGGTGGACGCATGGAAATTGAAATACATCGATATGATTGCCAAAAAGTAGAAGAGTTTGCCGATGCACATGGGCTGAAAATGGTTGTTCGGGAAAGAGGGGCAAACCATCACCCCAGCGTACGGTTTTATGCCAGCTTTGAAGGGATAGAGGCAAAGGACGGCTGTATCTTGTCAGGGCCGTTCGGAAACGGGGCAACCCCAGAAGAGGCAATTGCAAACTACCTGCCTGTGATATCGAAACGCACTTTGGTTTATCACGCATACCGGGAAGATCGGCGGGTTTTTGATGCGCCAATTCTGGTTGTGTAACGTCGTTTTTAAGGGGCGGCGGCCCCGAACAGCGCAATGAAAAACCGGGCGGCTCCCGCCGTCCCTCTCTATGCGCTTGTTATCTGTGGGGTACAACTATGGGATGTATGCCGAAAAAAAATTGTTCTGTTTACCCAGTCTGTTCGACGGGGGCCGCGACTAACCCAAACCCTGTCAATTTTGAGGTTGTCAGGGTGGAGCAGGTTGGCCCACATGCTGTTGCTGCAATACGCTACCCTGATTGCAAAAACTACGAGGGGTTAAAGGTTTGCCTTTTTTTGGACACCATCGCCTGCACTTTAAGAGGGCAGCGTAGCCTTGACCCACATTTTGATGAGACTGATAGATCCCCGTTCGCCAGATTTAAACCGACATATGATGGGTGGAAAGCCGCTGTTTTCTTGGCCGGTGCAATAAACAGATAACAGTATTTTAACCGGGCCAGCCTGAAGCTGACCCAAAACTGACCGGCGGCACCTGGCTCCGGTTGAAAATTTGGTTATCTGGATCGGAGGTACAAAATGTCTAAACCTAATCCTGGGAGCCCAGAGGCTGTAGCCGCTGGATGTAATGCCCCTGCATGGACAATAACCATGGAAGAGGATCGGGCCGGATAGATGAGGACGGGACGCCTCTATTCTGGATGACTGATTCTTGCCCAATTCATGGCACCGAGTACCAAAAACAAGTTTTAAAGATGTTTGAGGCGTAAGATAACAACAAACTCAGCCGACTGCGCCACTGAACTGAGTTAAAAAAAATAGGTGCTCCACGCGGTCGGCTGGAGTGCATGGTTGGGCGAGAACCGCCCCGGAGGAACTGCAATGAAAAGACATAACCATATCATAAAAAAAATATATGATGCAGCCGGAATATTCCATACCTTGGCCGAAGAGGCAAGGCCGGTATGCCATGAAAACTGCCCCCATCATTTTGGGGAAGACGAAGATGGTAACGACTTGGGTTGCGTCGATTTATTTTCTGAGGAGTGCCCGAATTACGAAAACGGGATCGAATATCGATCTCTGCGCCGCTTGGCCGATGCCATACAAAGCATTATGCCTGACATGATTCGGCCCGAATCAAAAGACCACAGGGGAACTTGGAAAACACCAGAAAAGGGGTTTGCTGATATATGCGACCGCCTAGCAGGATTCGGGCCTTTGTGGCACGAAATCGGGGCTCCAAAAGACGCATCAGAAGAGGATCGGTGCCGTTACCCTGGTTTGACCAACTATTGACGCTACCGGGCGGTTGCAGACTACGCCGCCCAACAAGTTATTATCCGGAAAAACTTCCGGAATATCTTGTATGGACACAAATAACGGAAACGCAAACATGAAAAGAATAATTGGATGCTACATAATCGCCGCCTTTATCCTCGGGGCGGCATGGTTGGCCGTTGTCGCGGCCTCGGCTCTTGTCGGGTGAGCGCGATGCCGACGGACCGCCCATATCGCCACCATTGCCGCAAATGTGGCCGCGATTTCGGAACAATCAAGGCCGATCCGAAATCATGCGCTCTCTGTCATTCGTCTCTTTGGCGAGAACCGAGGATCTGCGCAATTTGCAAGGAAGAGCATAACCGGAGATACGGGCGGTTGTGCTGGAAAAAGGAATGCGCGGCTGAGGCGATGAGAATAGGCCGGCAAAAGTGCGCGGAGAAAAAGGCGGCTAGGCTTGCCGCCACGCCCGCGAAAACTTGCACAGAGTGCGGAAAGGAGCATCGGCGGCAGAACACTACCTGCTGCTCAAAGGTTTGCTCTGACGCCAGAAAAGACAAGGCCAAGCCGCCGCCCCGAGTCAAGGCCAAAGGCAATGATTACCGACTGGTTGATCGGTCTGCATGTTTGAGGGGTAATACACAGTGCGCAAATTACCTAAAAAAATGCCTGGCCGGATACAAGTGGGCGCCGGGCGATTGCATCAGTGGCAGTCTTTATGAGCCGGAAGAGGGGAGAGCGTGAAAAACGAAGAATTTTTTTCTGATAAAAATATAGCTGCGCAAACTACGGCAACGATTGAGCGTAAAGACGGGACCAAAACAAAAGCGGTTTCTTTGGCGGTGTTACATCCTGCCGCCGTAGGTGGGGTTGAAATAATTCTTGAATACGCCGAGTTAAAGGCTGCTATCGATCACCTTGAGGCAGAAGAATGAAAAACGAAGAGTCCCTCGAACAAGAGACAGTTTTCCTATGGGCGGCCGCTGCGAAAGGGAAATGGCCTTGCCTTTCCTTGCCGCAGGGCAGCCAGGAGGGCAGGTAATCATGGAAATCATAATCAAAGGCGAACCAATCGCCCAAAAACGCCCACGGTTTTACCGGCGCGGCAATCATGTCGGGGTCTACAACCCGCAGGAAACCGAGGCTGGCCGCTGGCTGCTTGAGGCTAAAAGCCAAATTACGGAAAGAATCCACGGGCCGCTTGTGGTCGTGATCGAGGCTGTATTCAGCCGTCCCAGAAGCCATTACGGGACCGGCCGAAATTCTGGGGGGCTGAAGGCTTCGGCACCGGGACCCTACACCGGAAAGCCAGATATTGACAATGTTGTAAAATTTTCCTTTGATTGCCTGAACGGCGAGGCCTGGGATGACGACAAGCAGGTGGTGTCCCTTTCTGCCTTTAAACGATATGCCGTCAAGGGTGAAGAGGCCCGGACTGAAATCAAGATTTTTCGTGCATAGAAATAAAAAAATCCATGGCCAGCAATTTGGCCGTTGTCTGCCGGGGAGCCGAGCAGGCAATCGAAAGAATAAAAAGTTACTTGGCAGAATTTTAAATTCCACGCGAAGGGTGGGGGAATAATGGACGATCAAATTAACATGGAACGGCTTATTGGCCGACGCATTGCCGAAGAATTTGAGCAAGAAGGGAAAAGGCGACGCGATGATGTTCGCGAGCTGCTTGACGCCGCCAGAAATGATGCTACCGTCCGGGCTTTTTTGGAAACATGGGAATATGGTGGCTTTTCATCTTTTGAGGCGATGACATGTCGGTTGGCAGTTGCATTGGCAAAGGAGAAAATACAGCTATTCCAAGCGGCAGTTGGCGCTATGAAAAATCGAACCGATGACCGGCTTATTTTGAGAGGATAGCAGTAAATTTTAAACTACATGGGAGGTTGAGGCGTGATAGACTTATCATTTTTTTGCGGAGAGGATGAAGAGGTGGCGCTGCCGTTCAGCGAGGGAATTTATACCTACGCTACGGATGGATATATAATTGTCAGAGTTCCACACCGAGAAGGGGCGGACGGGAAAATGCCCCCTGGGGGGATTGGATTCAGTTTTGAGCCAATGCACGCTGGCGGCTGGCAAGAAATACCAGACCTGCCAGCGGCGCAGACAAAAAAATGCCCTACCTGCAGGGGGATAGGAAAAGTCAATCCATGCGTTGATTGCGACGGCGAGGGAGAGGTTTATTTTTCGAAGGGCAGGCATGCCTATGAATTCGAATGTCAGGAGTGCTATGGCGACGGGGTTGTACCTGGAAAAAGGGAAACCTGCCGCTTCTGTAAGGGGGGCGGCAAAATGCTGGCCGATAGCCTCGCCTGCACGGTGATCAGCGGAACAAAATTGACACTGGAATTGCTGCGGAAGATAAAGACTCTTCCTGACGCAAATATTTATCTTCCACCATCTCCGGGCGGGCTGGTGTCGTTTCGCTTTGACGGCGGCGTTGGGCTGCTGGCGGCGAGGAATCAAGATTAATTATTTCCATGGCCGGGCAGACCGCCGCTCCCGAACCCGGTATCTCATGCGGTGCCATGGATAAATACCGGCACCTCCTTGGTGGCTCTTCTTTCCGGGGGCCATCTTCCGACACACGACGGCATCGTGTGGGCTCCGGGCGCGGAGCTATCTAAGCGGCGGCAAACGCAAATATTGGATGGTGTTAGGTACCATAAACAAAAAAAAGGAGAATAATCTAATGTCTGAGAAAATCAAAACAGAAAAATGCCAGGAATACCTGCAATACAGGTTTACCCCTGAAGAGTTGAAAGAAAAAGGCCTGGCCATGGCTCAGAGCACCATTGAGGCGGACAACCTGGAGGGGCAAAAAAAGTCAGTAATGTCTGATTTCAAGGTTAAAATTGAAGCTGCGCAGCTCCAGGTAAACATCAACGCCAGGCACATCCGGGACGGGTTCTGGTTCCGGAATATCGATTGCGAAAAGGTCCACGACTACGCCACAGGCACGGTCTCAACCTTTCGCACCGATACAGGGGAATGCGTAAAATCCCGCCAGATGAGGCCAGACGAGCGACAACAGACAATATTCCGATTAGCTGGAGCGCCTGAAGCCGAATCGGCGGAATAACCCAAATGGAAAAATTAATCAGAGTCAGAATGGTCAAAACCTTGGAGCCAGAAAATATTCCAAACGGAACGGAAGGGACGCTTAGGGGCTCTAGGCCTTTGGCCGATCGTCGCGGATTGTCGGCGGTCGATTTTGATAATGGTAAATTGGCTTTTGTTTTCCGCAATGAAATTGAGGAAGTGAAATGAGCAGAGACACGAGACACCTGGAGCCACCTGACCCGACTGACCACGAAATGTCTCCGGCCTATAAGCCGCAGAAAGATCATGCTGTCTGTGCCGGCTGCGGCTACGTGATGCATATTTCTTCTCTCCATAAAGTGGAGGGTTTGTGGTGGCTCTGTCATACCTGCTGGCTGGATGACGGTTTATAGGTCTGGGTGCTGGAAAGCCGCGCAACTTTATTGAGGGCAGATTTATGGACAAAAAAGGTTGGATTTTGGGAAGATCGTCGGATACCCCATACCCCCATATATGCAATTATGAAGTGGTTAATGGCCGACGAATTCGAAGTTGCGACAAAGAACATTGCGAAACAGATTTTAATGTTTGTGGCGCAGAAATGCCGTGCGAACTTGATGCCCTGGCGAAGGGCGATTGAACGGGCCGGAACGCACTTACCGGCCGCCCCAGAACTTGACCATGACCATATGCGCGTCATGGGGTGCCCCGCCAAGGGTGTCCGCGGGTGCCACGGGAACGCGATATTGCCCGTCCTGTATCTCGGTAAGCAGGTTTTGATCGTCATAACCACCCCGGCCGCCTCTGCTTTTTTAAGGTTGATCCTACCCGTCTGACAAAAGGATTGTTATCAAAAGCAAGCGCATCACGCTACCTGCATGGCTACAGGTTAGGCCGGATTGATCACCGGCAAGGGGACAACGGGCGTATAGCCGCCCAACTTTTTAAAGGAGGACGGAATGACAAATGTTTTCAAATCTGAGTTTGGAGAGGTTAAGACGGCAAAATTTTTGCATCATACGCCAAAGGGTTACGGGGTCGAAGAGGACTGGGGCCATGGCAGAAAATATAAAACCACCTGGCTGATCAAACATCACAAGGGCCTATACCAAACTTTTATAAGCCAACTCGATGCGAAAAATCATGCCGTAGAATGGATCCTGGCAGAAAAAGAAAAATGCTTAAAGGAGTTGAGAGAACTCGATGCTAAAATGGCTTCTTTACCTGTGACCTGACCAGGGGCCAGGTATCGCCGGCATGTTGCAGCCGGGACGCATGGAAGATAAATTAATTTTGTGGCGCAGAAATGCCGTGCGAACTTGATGCCCTGGCGAAGGGCGATTGAACGGGCCGGAACGCACTTACCGGCCGCCACAAACAGTGCCGGGCAGGTCTTAATGACTGCCCGGTTTTTTAAGAAGGAGGTGTTTTTTTTTGAGAGATTACGGTTAGCTGAGTTAACGACGAATAAAACAAGATCCATTTTTGCCGGCTACGTCCGACAACTGGCTTATAAGCGCAGGGATCAAACTAAGCCGGAATGGTGGCTAGGCCATTCCGGCTTTTTAAGGAGGTTGAAAGGTACAATGTCCCCCGAAATTGTTAAATTCTTGAAAGTGGCCTTCATGGCCGAGGAAAAAGAATACGACCCTGAAGACGTGCGCCGAATACGCGATTATCTGGAGTTGTCGCCTAAAAAATTTGGAGATATGTTCCACCAAAGCGCCGAGGCCGTTGAAGCATGGGAATCACCGGAAGGCAGCGGCAAACACCGGAAGGTCAGCGGCGCGGCGGCGCGGGTGATGCAGCTTGTTGAATGGATGGCCCTGGACAAGCGCAAGGAGAAAAACGACGATCTGGAACGGGCCTTGAATACGGCAAGATATCGCGGCATGGCCGCTTCGTTGCCGAACAAAGGACCCCACCGTGACGGGCCGAATGCCTCGGCCCCGGCTGCATCTACTGCGACGAGGAGGGGCAGCCAGCATGAGAAATAGGCAAACGATAAAAATTAATAGCGGGAACATTCGCGCAATGCTCCGGGGTTTCGGTTTGCCGGTAGATGATAAAAGTGATGCAGAAGTTATTGCCGTCCTCTCCTTGCATTTTCAGGAATTCCTTGCCATGAAGGAAGCGGTGCGCCAGGTGTTGGTTTTCGCTAACCGATTCGACCATGAGGCAGGAAAAAAAAGATAATTTTTTTTGTCTTGCGTTGTGTAAAATTACATGTTAAATTACATAAAAAGGAGGCCGATTATTGAAAATATCAGAACTGAGAATGAAGACCGGCATGACACAAGAAGAGTTTGCAGCGGCGGTTGGCTGTTCCCTCTCCACGGTGGCGAAGTGGGAGGGCAAGGGGAAGGACACGAACAGTCCCGGAATTGGGAGGGCTACCAAGCGGAATCTTAAAAATCTTGAAAAGGTGGTGAAGAAATGACAGATATCTTCAATCGGAAAAGATTTCGACTGATATACAGCCACCGGTATGACCGCGATAAACATTATTTGCAGGACCGCTACGACACGCTCGGAGAGGCTAAGGCGGCGGCGAGGGCTGAACATGAAAAAAACGGGATGGCCTTTGACGATTGGTCGCGGCATACCGTGCAAATTTTTGATGATGAGGCGGTCGGAAACAGATTGATTTGCAGCAATGTAATGGAAACCACAGAGGAGCGACAGGCGCGTTTCGGCGCTGAAGATAATTTTTTTGACAAACTAGTGAAATGATGGACGAAACAGGATACCACGCAAGGCCAGAAATAATCACATGCGAGCAAGGTTCCGACGAATGGTTTTCTTGCCGCCTTGGCCTCCCGACAGCCTCTAACTTTTCCACCATCATGGCAAAAGGAAAGGGGAAAGACCCGAGCAAAACCCGCAGAAAGTACATGCTCCAACTCATCGGAGAACGGATCACCGGGGAGAGCGCAGAATCGTACAGCAATCCGCACATGGAGCGCGGCAATGAAATGGAGGCCTCAGCCCGTGAGGCGTACCAGAACAAGACTTTCAACGATGTGCGGCAGGTCGGGTTTATCCGCACCGGTCCGGTCGGATATTCACCGGACGGTCTGGTATATGATAACGGCCTGGTAGAGATCAAGACCAAACTGCCCCACCTTCAGATCGAGGTTCTTCTCGCCGGAAAAGTTCCGACTGAGCATTTGCACCAGTGCCAGGGGGGGCTGTGGGTATCGCAGCGGGAATGGATTGATTTCGTGTCTTGGTGGCCAGGCCTACCAATATTCGTCAAGAGGCTGCACCGGGACGAGCAATTTATTGCGGAGATAAAAGTTGCGGTGGATGAATTTCTTGACGAAATGGACGGTTTGCAAAAAACGATTGAAGGGATGTTCTAAGCCCGCCATTGCCTGGCGGGAAAAACAAATTTTAAGCTGGAGGTAGTGAAATGAAATTTTGTGCGATTTTGGATGTGAAGTCAGCTATGTCAGCCGTGAAGAGAAACGGTTACGCCCTGCGGTACGTCAAGGAGCAGACCGAGGCCGTCTGTCTTGAGGCCGTGAAGAGTGACGGTTGCGCCCTGCAGTACGTCAAGGAGCAGACCGAGGCC
>Ga0209210_1002048_pt1 | contig 15436 bp, 15 predicted proteins | sample RifGroA1_FD_183991 | JGI IMG/M metagenome (GOLD analysis project Ga0209210, IMG submission 183991) | Contaminated groundwater microbial communities from Rifle, Colorado, USA - Rifle Groundwater A1 (SPAdes) (version 2) | ecosystem: Environmental > Aquatic > Deep subsurface > Groundwater >...
AATATGGAGTTGGTAGAAGGGGATAATGAGAGCTAAAGCGACAATGCCGGCTAGAATAGAGAGCCCCACATATTTTCCTGCGGTTCGTATCTTGCCGAAAGATTCTGGGTGCAAAAGCGCGTACACGATAGTAACAACCGCGAAAAATGGAAGCAGGAGAATCGCGCTGAACTTCAGTAAAAGCGCGAATGCGAGAGCCGCGCCGGCTTTGGCAATTTTTGTTTTGGTCGGCTGTTTAAGAAACTCAATCCAATAATATATTGCAATGAAGATTCCGAGCGCGGAGGCGACGTCGGTAGTAACGAGCCGACCGTGCGCGAGAAAGCTCGGCGAGAAAGCAAAAAGGGCGAGCGCTGCCAAGCCCGCGGCATTTCCCAGAAGTTTCTTTGTCCAGAAAAAGAGAAAAGCCCCCAACAACAGCGTGAGCAGAATCATAGGTAGGCGCGAGAAGAAGATAATTTCTTTAGGGTTATTGTCGGAGCGGTACAGGAATTCTCTGCCCAAATCAAACTGTACCCACCAGGGTGGAGCTCCTGCGTCTTGGAGCCAGTTTTGGCTTTGTGAGGGAAAGTTGAGATTAAGAAAGTGCAGGGGAGCAGCAGCTATGTCTTTTGCGAGTGGCGGATGCTCCGGATTTACCCGATAGTCTTGTTGGGTGAGATAAGAGTAGCCAGCCGGGATATGCGCCAGCTCGTCAAATGTGAGGGAGTCTTTCTGCGCGCTCAAAAAGGCAAGGAGAAACATTATTTCCAGCAAGAGCACGGCAAGCATATTCGCAAGGAGGTTTGATATTACGCCTCGAAGAATGGCACGCATAAAATTATTGTACCAAATAAAGGGCAATCTAAACAGGGTGAATTAGCAGTCGAAGGGGTTGACTGCTAATTTTTTTGCGTGTATAATAGAAGAATTATGGTGCTCACCGAGCGGCAGAAGGACATCCTCTATAAGACAATTTTCGAATATATCGATCGCGCCCAACCCATAAGTTCTTCATGGCTTGAGGAGCGCTATGAATTGCCTTTCTCATCGGCAACCATTCGCTCGGAGCTTTTTTCCCTTGCGAGGGGAGGGTATTTGGAACAGCCGCATACATCTGCTGGTCGTGTGCCAACCGACCGGGGATACCGTTTTTTCGTAAATGAGAGTTTGGAAAAGCGTGTGTTAGACGAGGAAGATACAGGGGATGAATCTGATTTTTCTGATTTGGTTCTTGCCTATCACCGAAATATCCTTTGGAAAGAAGGATGGGAGCATCTTTTGCAGGAACCTGAATTTACGCGCGCAGAACTCCGGGGAAACTTTACGAAATTTCTTTTGGATGTGGAGCGGAACATCGAGCGAGCGCTCGAGGGGGAGCGGCTCCAAGTATATATTGGAAGAGAAAATCCCTTTTCAAAGATTGTGGACTTTAGTATAATAGTGTGCGAATGCGACTTTGCGAAAGGGCAAAACGGCTTTGTGGCCATTGTGGGCCCAAAGCGCATGCGATATCACAAGAATATTAGATTAATCCAACCTCTCGTAGATATATGGAAAAAGAGATTGAAAAGATAAAAAAAGAGCGTGATGAATATCTTGATGGCTGGAAAAGGGCGAAGGCCGACTTTCTTAACTATAAAAAAGAGGAGGAGGAGAGGATACAGGCAACGATAGATTTTTCAAGGCGCTGCCTGTTGGTAAAAATCTTGCCGATTTTAGATAATCTGGCAAGAGCAGAAAAAGAAATTCCAGAGGGGGAGCGAGAGAATAAGGTATACAAAGGATTTTTGCAAATTGTGTCTCAATGGCAGGAATTCTTGAAAAGCGAAGGGATTGAAGAAATTGAAACCGTAGGAAAGCCTTTCAACCCAGAGTTGCACGAAGCAGTAGGGGAGGTGGATCTTTCGACGGGATCAGGGCAAGGGGAATCGGGAGTGGTGGCAGAGGAGGTTGAAAAAGGGTATATAATGAATGGTGCATTAATAAGACCAGCGAAAGTGAAAGTAGTAAAATAAAACTATGGCAAAAATTGTAGGAATCGATCTTGGAACTACCTTGTCTGAAATCGCGGTTATGGAAGGAGGAGAACCCAAGATTATTGAAAACAGAGAGGGAGCTCGTGTTACTCCTTCAGTAGTTGCAACCACAAAAAGCGGGGAGATTTTAGTTGGTGTTCAGGCAAAGCGCCAGCAGATTACCAACCCCAAAAACACATTGTTCCAGGTGAAACGCTTGGTAGGGCGCCGGTTTTCTGACTCTTCGGTGCAGCAGGATAAAAAGTTGCTGCCCTATGAGATGAGAGAGGGAGCAGATGGAGGAGTGGAAGTGAAAATGGGAGATCCTTCGATAGGCTCAGGGCAAGGGAAGTGGTATAAACCTTCTGAAATTTCTGCCATGGTGCTCCGCAAGCTCAAGCAGGATGCGGAAGAAAGACTGGGAGAAAAAATTACTGAAGCCATCATCACGGTTCCCGCATATTTCGACGATAGCCAAAGGAAAGCAACTAAGGTTGCGGGGGAGATTGCGGGACTCGAAGTGAAACGAGTGCTCAATGAGCCGACCGCGGCAGCGCTTGCCTATGGTTTGAACAAAAAGAAAGACGAGCGGATTGTTGTATATGATTTTGGGGGAGGTACGTTTGATATTTCTATTCTTGAAGTTTCGGCAGATACCATTGAGGTAAAAGCAACCGGAGGAGATACCCATCTTGGAGGAGAAGACTTCGACCAAAAAGTTATGGATTGGCTGATAGATCAGTTTAGGAAAGATGAGGGCATTGATCTTTCAAAAGATCCCTTAGCGTTGCAGCGCCTAAAGGAAGCTGGAGAAAAAGCAAAAATTGAACTCTCAACTTCTTTGGAGACCGAAATTAATCTTCCCTTTGTTACTTCGGATGCTGCGGGCCCCAAACACCTCTACTACAAGTTGACTCGAACACATCTGGAAAACCTCGTGCGGGAATACATTGATAGGTCCATTGAATTGGTGAAGCAGACTCTTCAGGAAGCAAAGTTCTCTCCGCAGGATATTCAAGAGGTGGTTCTTGTAGGCGGGCAAACAAGAATGCCGGCTATGCAGGAAGCAGTGCGGAATTTATTCGGTAAAGAGCCAAACAAATCTATTAACCCAGACGAGGTGGTTGCGATTGGCGCCGCGGTGCAGGCAGGCATTATGCAAGGTGACGTGAAAGACGTGCTTTTGCTCGACGTTACACCTTTGTCGCTTGGCATTGAAACGTTAGGAGGGGTAAACACGGTTTTGATACAAAAGAATACTACAGTCCCAACGAGAAAGAGCCAGGTATTTTCAACGGCGGCAGACAACCAGACTTCAGTGGAAGTGCATGTGTTGCAGGGGGAGCGGCCTATGGCGCACGATTCAAAATCGCTCGGCAGGTTTATATTGGATGGAATTCCTCCTGCTCCGCGCGGCATGCCGCAGGTTGAAGTGAGTTTTGATATTGATGCCAATGGAATCTTGAGCGTAACCGCCAAAGATAAGGCAAGCTCGAAGTCTCAATCTATTCGTATAGAAGGCTCTACGGGAATTTCAGAAGAAGAAGTGGAGCGCATGAAGAAAGAGGCGGAGCTTCACGCGCAGGAAGACCGAAAGAAACAAGAGCTGATTGAAGCGCGAAACGCCGCAGATGCCATTATCTACACCGCGGAAAAGGCGCTCCGCGACGCGGGCGACAAGGTGGGAGAAGACATAAAAAAGGAGGTTGGGGAAAAGTTGGAGGCTTTGAAAAAAGCAAAAGAGAGTGATACAATAGAGGAAATAAAACAGGCTGGAGAACAGCTTTCCCAGGCTTTGCAAAAAATAGGAGCCGCAATGTACCAGAATCCACCTGCCTCGCCGGGTCAAGGCGGGCCATCCACCGCCGAAGGCGGACAAGAAGGAGAAAAGCCTTCAAATAATCAATGAAAGACTATTACAACATTCTCGGAGTAAATAGAGACGCCTCCCCGGAAGATATTAAAAAGGCGTATCGCAAGCTCGCCCACAAATATCATCCAGATAAGGGAGGAGATGAGCAGAAATTCAAGGAAATCAACGAAGCCTATCAGGTGCTTTCCGATAGTTCCAAACGCGGGCAATACGATAGATTTGGAAATGTATTTGAAGGAGGAGCGCCCGGTGGCGAGCAGGGCTTCGGAGGATTCAGATGGGCATGGGGAAATCCGGGGGCGCAAGGAGACGCCGAAGAGGGCGCCGGTTTTAGTTTTGACTTTCAGGATATCGGCGATATTTTCGACGAGTTCTTTACTGGAGGGCAGACGGAACGCCGACAAGAAACAAAACGCGGCCGCGACATTGAAGTAGAATTGGAGATTCCTTTGGAAGCTACGCTTCGGCAAACCGAAGAGCATATTCATCTCAACAAATTCGCCACGTGCACGCGATGCCAGGGTGTGGGAGCCGAACCCGGCACCAAGGTAAGCGAGTGTTTCGCTTGCCGCGGGACAGGAGAAGTGCAGCAGATTAAGCGCACGATTTTTGGTTCCTTCACGCGCGTCGGAGTGTGCCCTGAATGCGCGGGTGAAGGTATGCGGCCGGGCAAACCTTGCAACGTGTGCAAGGGAGAAGGGAGAGTGAAGGGAGAAGAAGTTGTAAACGTGAATATTCCGGCTGGCGTTGATAGCAACCAGATTTTAAGAGTAGAAGGAAAGGGTGATGCGGGAAGGAAAAAAGGAAGAGCAGGGGATTTGTACATCCGCATTGCAGTAAAGAAACATTCGCTCTTTACAAGAAAGGGTGACGACCTCTATATGAAAAAGGGACTTTCGTTTTCGCAGGCGGCGCTTGGAGATGAAATTGAAGTGCCTACGCTCGAGGGTGCTCCGGTGCTGCTTATGGTGCTTCCGGGTACAGAATCGGGAGAACTGTTGCGCGTGAAAGGGAAAGGCATTTCGCATTTTTCCGGTTTGGGCAGGGGAGATATGTACGTGGAACTCAAGGTAGAAACTCCCAAAAAGCTCTCCAAAGAGCAAAAAGAACTGCTCGAGAGCTTGAAAAACCTCGGGATTTAGGGTATAGTATAAAACTCAAGCGGTTGAGTTTTGCGCCCGTAGCTCAATGGTAGAGCAGTGGCCTTTTAAGCCATTGGTTGAAGGTTCGAGTCCCTCCGGGCGCACAAATAGCGAAATGGCGAAGATGGCCATTTTTTGTTTGCGTTTTTGCCTAATTTTGCGTAAGATTCTTCTACCAATCCAATTCAAATTGGCTTGGAATTGAACCTAGGGTAGAAGGAAGGGGACGACCATGCTTGATCGGTATACCCTTGCACCCATGAAAAAACTCTGGGGCAGTGAGGCAACGAAGTTCCAGTACTGGTTGAAGGTGGAGTTGGCCGTTTTGAAGGCGCGTGTGGAGCTTGGCGACCTTTCGCAGGAAGCGTACGAAGGAATCGCCCGCCATGCCGCTTTCGATCTGCCGCGCATCGCGGAACTCGAAGCCGAATACGATCACGACATGATTGCCTTCATTGTCTGCGTGCAAGAATATCTCGAGCGCGCCGGCGTCGGGCAATACAAAGAGGAATTCCACAAGGGCATCACGTCTTACGACGTGGAAGACCCCGCCGTTGTTTTGATGCTCCGCGAAGCGGCGAAGCTTATCCTCGAAGAGTTGGGCAAACTTCAAGAGGCACTTAGCCAGAGGGCTCGCGAGCATCAGTGGACCCTTATGATTGGCCGTACTCACGGCCAGTACGCAGAGCCCACGACGTTCGGACACATGTTGCTCGTGTTCGCCGCAGCGGTTCGACGGAGTATCAGTCGCATCCAGGAAGCGTACGAACGCGATCTTGGGGAGGCGAAGATTTCTGGTGCCGTTGGCAACTACGCGGGCATGGATCTCCGAATCGAAGCTATTGCCCTCGGTCATCTCGGGCTGCGGCCTGCGGTCGCCGAAACCCAGATTCTCCAGCGCGACCGTCACGCAGCATTCTTGGCTACGCTGGCGATTGCCGCCGGCACCATTGAGCAGATGTGCCGGACGTTCTGGGAGATGATGCGTTCCGACGTGCGGGAACTTGAAGAGCCACGAAGGACGAATCAGCGAGGGTCCTCCGCAATGGCCCACAAGAAAAACCCAATACTCACGGAGCGTCTCATGGGCATGGCTCGGCTTGTCCGGGCATATGCTCATGCCGCCCAGGAAAACATCGCCACACCAGAGGGGAGAGATATCTCTCAATCGAGCGTGGAAAGGCATATCTTCCCAGACGCCACTTCGCTGGTGCACTATATGGCATCCCGCGCTACTGGTTTGGTGGGACGCCTCACGGTATTCAGCGATCGCATGCAATGGCGCCTCGAAAATGGGACGCAAGGCGTGTGGGCTGGCCAGCAGGTGCGTGTAGCTCTCATGGAGCGAGGTATTTCCTACGATGCGGCGTACGAATACGTCCAACGTACCTCGTTCGAGGCCGTGGCCCGGGGAGTGTCTTTCGTGGAGATGCTCTCGCAGATGCCTTTTGCAGACGGGAGGACTGCGTGGGATATTGTGGGAGAGGAGGCACTGAAGAATTGCTTCGACGCCATTTCGTATGTCCGTGGGGGGATTTCCCGCATGTTCGAGAATGTTCGCGAATGAGTAAGGAATTGCCTGAGCTTGTAGGTTCGGGATTCCATAGGAGATTCTCATGCCGCTGGCACCAAGCTAGCGGCTTTATTTTTTCTGTCGAAGTAAGGATTGCGTTTTGGCCATAGTTTGCTAAGATTTTCTTAGTAATTCAGTCCGGTTTGGGAGGAACCTAAAACAGGAGGTTGGCCATGGTGGGAAAGAGAGTGGGCTCTGCGTACGTAGATGGGAGAACTACATATTTTGGCTTCATCGGCGCGCGCAAACTCATGAGTCCGAGAGAAGAACGCGCTGCGAGTGAAAGTGAACTGGTTGAGGCGAATCTAAGGTTGGTTGTGGGCGTAGCAAAGCGTTTCCGTGGGCATGGGATGGATCTGGATGATCTAATCCAAATTGGCAACATAGCTCTTATGGCTGCCGCAAGGAATTTCAACCCCAGCCGGGGAAGGTTTTCTACATATGCACTCCGCGCCATCGAACAGGCTCTCTCGAGAGCAACCGCGGAACAAGGAGGTTTTGGCCATATCCCTGAAACATTAGGAAAGCTGGGTAGGCAGGTCAGAAGGCTCTGGAGCCAGATGGCTCAAGAGTTGGGCCGTGAGCCTACACTCGAAGAAGTAGCAGAGCGTTTAGGGGTGCCTCTCAAGCGACTAGAGGTTTGCGAAAGGGCTTCGCAAAGTCCATTCAGCCTTGAGAGGTTGGTGTTCGAGGCAGACGGAGTTGGGGAGAGTCCTACTCTTGGGGATGTTGTACCCGACAAATCTCCTCTGGTGGGTGATATCGTCACCGAGCATGCCTTTGCAGAGGCCTTTGCAGAGGCATTCTGGCGGGTAATAAAGGGAATACTGCCAGAGCTTGAGCTCATGGTGTTGGAGTTGCGCTTCGGCAGGCAAGACGGAATCACTCATACGCTTATAGAGGTTGGGAAGATAATGGGCGTAAGCTATGAGTGGGTGCGCCAGCTGCAGAATCGGGCTCTTCGGCGATTGCGCGAGTCTCCCGAGATGGCGCGGTTTAAGGTTCCCTATGAGATTCTTATGCCGCTGGCACCAAGCTAGCGGCTTTATTTTTATTGACAATTTCAGTGGTATATGGTAGCGTAGTGAGCGTCGGCTTTCCTACATTTAGCCCTCAAGCCGAACACGCGGCTTGTTTTTGTTTACCTCGACTTTTAGGAATTGTTCAACGGTCTTAAGTTGTTTGTTTTTCATCATGACTTCCAAGGAGGTTTGGTAAGTGAGACATTTTCTCGGGCGATTGTTGAGTTTGTCTTCGATTTCCTGAATCTCTTTGTCTGAGTATTGGGAGATGTCCGACCCCTTGGGGATGTATTGGCGAATGAGTTTGTTGGTGTTCTCCACCGCTCCTTTCTCCCAGGAATGGTACGGATGGCAGAAGTACACGGGTTTGCCCAAAAGCCCGGATAACTCCTCGTGCCTCTTAAACACAATGTCGTTGTCTAAGGTAAGCGAGTTGAAACACACCACGATGCCAAACATCTCTTGCAAGTACCGGTTCACGAGCGCGGGGCTTTTTGACATGATCTTTCTGACGATCGTGTACCTGGCCTTTCTCTCGTGGAGCACGAGCAATACTCCTGTACCCGACTTCCCGGAAACGATGAAGTCGCCTTCCCAGTCGCCGAACCTCTTGCGTTTGTCTGCGATTTTGGGCCTTTTCTCGATAAAAACCCTGTTTTCGAGCTGGGTTACCTTACCCCGGCCTTTCGGCTTCCTCTTCTTGCCTTTGTACCTCAAACATCGTTCCAGTCTTCTTCCGTACACCGAGTATATGAACTTGTACACGGCCTGATAGCTTGCGTAAGTGATGTGTCTGTCGACGTACTTGATGCGTCCTGCGATCTCCTCGGGGGACCAATCGAGTTTCAGCTTCTCCTCCACGTAATCCCACAGTTCTCTGTTGCGAACGATCTTCATTCCTTGGTACTTGGAGTACATCCTTCTCACCCGCGCTTTCAGGTGAGCCTTCTTTGAGTCGTACGTTCCCTTGACGCTGTTCTTGCGAATCTCGTCTGATATGGTTCCCATGCCTCGGTGGAGAGCTTGAGCAATATCCCTTACTCCATATCCCTTCTTGAGCAGAATTGCAATCTCTGAACGTTCTGCTTTTTTGATGTGCGCGTATTGCTTTTGACTCTTCTTTTGTTTGGTTCTCTTGCTTTTTCTTTTCTGTTTCATACGGCGGTATCTTACACCGCCGAGTGTTCGGCTTCAAACGTGAATTTCGGTTTCGGAAAGAGAGCCACAAAAGGAGGCCCAATGAGGACCAAGTTGATCGCGGTGACTCTGGCGATCGTGGTGGCCGCCCTCGCCCTGGCGGGTGTGGCCGCGGCCAGCGGCGGCGGGGCGGCCGGTGGCGGCGCTCTGGCGGGTGTTCTGCCCGCCTGGATGAAGTTCTCGAGCACCTCGTACATCGAGGTGGCAGGGTCGGACGTCACCTTCGAGGTGGCGAAGCCCTTCACCCCGGTGATTGACCCCGTGGTCACCATGTTGGTCAACCCGGGGGAGGATGTGTACCCCGGCCAGGAGCTGGCCGAGGTGCTCGTCCATTACCAGAACGACGCGCCGATCATGTACGGCGTGGCTTTCATGGCGCGTCCTGACATGGTGCTCGGGGACGTGGGACATCAATTGGATGTCCGTGTGCTCGAGTTCATCGACTCCAGTCATGGCATGCAGGTGGGGCCCGGAGGCGAGTTCAAGGCGCGTCTCCTGGTGCGCCTGCCGTACTGGGCGGCGCCCACACGGTTCTCGGGGCTCTACGTGGGGATTACCCCACGGGAGCCATCGAGCGGTAAGGAGGGTGGAGGAGGCGTAGGCGCCCCCTCTAATTAGTTACCAAGCCCCGGCTGGTCAGCTGACCAGCCGGGGCGATTCTTTTAAAGAAAAGGGAATTTAAGCGGCTGAAAATTTTGACAGTGTAGAAGAAAAATGTTATTGTAGTGTCGGCACAAAATTTACTCAAGAGGAGTTTTTAATGCTTATCTTGGTGGTGGAAGACGAAGCGGATATCAGAGAATCGCTAGTTGTTTTCGCGGCAAAGGCAGGGTGGACGGCAGATGCCGTTGCCTCGGGAGAGGAGGCTCTGGCGTATCTGAAGAAGACGCACCCAGACATCGTCGTTTCTGATTTCAACATGCCTAGAATGACGGGCATCCAACTTCTCAACAACATTAGGAAAGATGGTAGTCTTTCCGGGATTCCCTTTGCTCTGATGACCGGTGGGACAGACATCGACGAGAGGGGGGCAAAGCGAGCTGGTTGTAACGGTTTCCTTGCGAAGCCGTTCGGTCTGCGGGTCTTCCAGGAGCTACTCGGCCGATTCGCCCCCCGATAGCGCTGGGTGCGCGGTCCTTGACGGATTCTTGAAGAATCCGTCAAGGACTTTTATTTTTGGGCATGGTACAATGTTTTCGATATGGAACACAGAATTATCATACACCTCGACATGGACGCGTTTTTCGCGGCGATAGAAGAGCGGGAGAATCCGCAATTCCGAGGGAAGCCTGTTGTGGTTGGGGCGGAGCCCAAGGGTGGAAGAGGTAGGGGAGTTGTTTCGACAGCGAATTACGAGGCCAGAAAATTCGGTATTCATTCTGCAATGCCTATTTCCAAAGCGTACGCGCTTTGTCCAAACGCTGTGTATCTGCCGCCGAATTTCGAGCTGTACAGTAAAGTTTCCTCAAACATTATGAAGATTATCAACGAGGCTTCGACTTTGGTGGAGCAGGTGTCGCTCGACGAGGCGTACATCGACGTGAGTTTTTTAAAAAGCTATGAGGAGGCGAAGAATATGGCAGAGCAGATGCGGAAGTCTATTAGGGGCCAGGAACAGCTTTCCTGCAGCTGCGGCATAGGGCCAAACAAGATGATTGCGAAAATGGCATGCGAAGCCGCGAAGCCCAATGGAATAAAGGTGGTAAGCGCAAAAGAAGCAGAAGCATTTATCGAAAACCTCGATATTCAAAAGATTCCGGGGATTGGAATAAAAACAGCACAGATTTTGCGCTCATCTGATTTAAGGAGAGTAGCGGATTTAAAGAAACTCTCCGAACACGACATGGAAGATTTGTTCGGTGCGCGGGGGAAGGCAATGTATAAACGTGTGCGCGGAAGAGACGAAGATCCTGTTGTGGCAGAACACGAAGTAAAGTCAATCGGAAAGGAAATTACCTTTGAACAGGACACCCGCGACCCCGAGCTGCTTATTCGAAGCTTTGAGCAGTTGGCTAAGCAAGTGGCGCAAGAGGTGCGAGATCAGGAGTTACATTTTAAAACGGTTGGCGTAGTGTGCCGTTTTACGGGTTTTGAGACTCACACAAAGGCAAAAACGCTTTCGCAGCCGAGCCGCGAGGAAGCGGTGTTGCGCGCGGAAGCAATGAAACTGTTTTTGAAATTTCTTTTAGAGAAGCAAAAACCCATTCGGTTGATTGGCGTGCGGGTTCAGATTGCTCCTTTGCCGCCCGTGTGATACAATAGGTGCGTATTACGATGAAGAATCTCATTATTGCGGTATTACTTTTTGGAGTGGTTGTAAGTTTTGCAGGCGGATTTTATGCTGGTCAGATTTATGGATATGTGCCGCCTATCCGGGGAGTAACGAATTTGGAAGAGGGGAAGCCAGAAGGCGTGGATTTCTCTCTGTTCTGGGAGGCTTGGCGCGTGATACAGGAGAAATATGTTGGTTTGGAACCATTGGATTATAGGGCTATGGTGCACGGGGCAATTCAGGGAATGGTAAAGAGTTTGGGCGATCCTTATACCACGTTTATGACCCCCGAGGGCACCAAAATTTTCTTAGAGGATATTTCGGGGTCCTTTAGTGGAGTGGGAATAGAAATCGGCATCCGTGATGATACTCTACAGGTTATAGCTCCTTTGGAGGGTACGCCTGCCGCTAGAGTGGGCTTGAGAGCGGGCGACCACATTGTGCAAATAAATAAAGATACTTTTACCGCGGACCTCACGGTTGACCAGGCAGTGGCTTTAATCCGCGGCCCGGAAGGCACAAAGGTGACGCTTACCATCTTGCGAGACGGGTGGGATGAGCCGCGCGACTTTGAAATTGAGCGTGCGGTTATTAATATCCCATCTCTTCAGTGGGAAATGAAAGATGGGGTGGTCTACGTAAAGATATTCCAATTTTCAGAAAAATTGCGAGACGATTTTCGGAACCTTCAACGGGATGCGTTTCAATCCTCCGATAAAATCGTTCTTGACCTGCGCAATAATCCGGGCGGGTTTCTCCATGTGGCGGTGGATATTGCAGGGTGGTTTTTGCAAAGGGGAGATGTAGTCGTGATCGAAGACTTTGGTTCCGCTGCGGATCAAGAAGTGCACAAAGCAAGCGGAAGCGCGCGTTTGTACGACCACAAAGTGGTCGTGTTGATCAACGAAGGGACAGCGTCGGCCTCTGAAATTCTGGCGGGCGCCCTGCGGGATAATCGGGGAACGCTTTTGATAGGACAAAAATCGTTCGGTAAGGGTTCGGTGCAGGAGATAAAAGAATTGGAAGATACATCTTCTTTAAAGATAACGATAGCCCAGTGGCTTACGCCGAAAGGTAGTCGTATCGGAGGGGAGGGTTTAGAACCAGATATCGCAGTAGAAATGAGCGATGAAGACTTTAGTGAAAGAAGGGATCCGCAACTTGACAGAGCTATTGAAGCGGTAAAAAATCTATGAGAGAATACGGGGTATGAAAGTTATCTTGCTTCAGGATGTTGATAAGATAGGGAAAAAGTTTGAGATTAAAACGGTGGCAGACGGCTACGCCAGAAACTTTTTGTTCCCCCGCGATTTGGCAAAACAGGCTACCTCGGAGGCTATTGAGTGGCTGGAAATGCAAAAGGAACTTTTAGCTACAAAATCAGAAGAAGAGCTAAAGCACGTGCAAGGATTAGCCTCTGGCTTGGATGATCTCGAGGTGCCCATTGCGGTGAAGGTAGGCGAGGAAGGCCAACTATTTGAAGCAATCAACGCTCAAAAAATTGCAGAACGCTTAAAAGGAATGGGGCACGAAGTGAAGAAAAGCCAGATTAAGCTGCAAAAACCCTTGAAGGAAACAGGGGAGTTCCCGGTGAAAGTTGTGCTTGAACATAACTTGGAGGCCGAAATACGAATTATTATTACCGAAGAATGACGAAATTTATCTTTGTTGCGGGAGGAGTAATTTCGGGAGTGGGGAAGGGTGTCGCCACGGCGTCCATCGGGAAAATCCTTCAGAGTAAGGGATTCCGAGTATCGGCAGCAAAGATTGATCCCTACGTAAATGTTGATGCCGGGACTCTTAATCCTTTGGAGCATGGAGAAGTTTTTGTGACTTCAGACGGCACGGAATGCGATCAGGATATCGGCAATTATGAACGATTTTTGGACCAGGATTTTGGCAGCGTCAACTATCTTACTACAGGACGAGTCTACCAGGCGGTTATAAATCGGGAACGAAATTTGGGATACAACGGCAAGACCGTAGAGGTAGTACTTCATATCCCCGAAGAGGTAATTTCGCGACTTCAACTTGCGGCCGAGAAAGACAAGGCCGATTTTCTTTTGGTTGAGGTGGGCGGCACCGTAGGCGATTACCAAAACCTGTTGTTCCTGGAGGCGGCGCGCATGATGAAAAGGAGAATGCCAGATCAAGTCTTGTTTGTGCTGGTAACCTATTTGCCGGTGCCGGAAAACATCGGAGAAATGAAAACCAAGCCCACTCAACATGCCGTGCGTGCCTTAAACGCGGCAGGGATTCAACCCGATATTATCATTGCGCGCGCAAAAGTGCCGGTTGATAAGCCGCGCAAGCAAAAGATTTCAGATTTTTGCAATGTGGACGCTGATGATGTTATTTCCGCTCCTGACGTGGCGTCTATTTATGAAATCCCCATAAACTTTGAAAATGACAATTTAGGAAATCGTATCTTGGAAAAATTCGGTTTGGAGCAGCGAGAAAAGGATCTCAAAGAGTGGGAAAAACTGGTCAAGAAAATTCAGGCCCCCAAAGAAACTGTTCATATAGGAATTGTAGGGAAATACTTTGAGATCGGCGATTTTACCTTAATGGATTCTTATCTTTCTGTGATTGAGTCTATCAAGCATGCCGCATGGGCGAATGAGAGGGAACCCAAAATTACATGGTTGTCGGCAGAGCAGTACGAAAAAAATGCCGGAGCGCTCGAAGAGCTTAAAAATTATGACGGCATTATTGTGCCAGGTGGATTTGGGATTAGGGGAATCGAAGGGAAAATCAAAGCTATTCAGTTTTGCCGTGAAAAAAAGATTCCGTACTTTGGCCTTTGCTTAGGAATGCAGCTTGCCGTCATTGAATTCGCGAGAAACGTGTGCGGCTTGAAAGACGCTACCTCCACGGAGTTTGTGAAAGATTCCAAAACGCCGGTCATTGACGTAATGCCCGACCAAAAAGTGCTTTTAGAAGAGAAGCGCTATGGAGGTACGATGCGGCTGGGAGCATATCCATGCAAGGTTGAGAAAAAAACCATTGCGTATAGAGCGTATGGCAAGGAAGATATTGTAGAGCGGCACCGCCATCGGTACGAACTCAACAACACGTATCGGGAAGCGCTCACCAGCAAGGGAATGGTGATGTCGGGGGTTAATGCAGAGCGTGACCTTGTGGAAATTGCGGAACTAAAAGAGCACCCATTTTTTTTGGGTACTCAATTCCATCCAGAGCTTCAGTCGCGCCCCCTGCGGCCGCATCCGCTTTTTTGCGAGTTTATTAAGGCGTGCGCGGCTAAGAAGAAATAACGTTTACAACCTTCACTTCTCTTTGAGAGCGGTCGAATCCTATTTTTCTTTTTGTGGTAAACTGTACTATCCCTTCCTTCAGAGCAAAAAGCGTATGGTCTTTTCCTATTCCCACGTTTGCTCCTGCCAGAAGGTGAGTACCTCGCTGGCGTACGATAATCTGCCCAGCTTTTGCTTTCTGGCCCGCAAAAAGCTTTACCCCAAGATATTTTGGGGCGGAATCCCGCATATTTTTCGCTGTTCCTGAAGATTTTGTTGTTGACATAATGTAATTATGGTAGCAAAAATAGCAGAATTTGTAAAGAGATACGAAATTGATATAATACTCGCGATAGGGGTAGTGCTGGTTTCTTTACTTTCATTTGCTGTAGGCTATCTTACGGCAAAAGAGCAGTTAAAAGAGCCAATTCGCGTCGAACAGGTGCAGGAATATGGAACAACAGAATAACATACCTAAACATATAGTTCTTTTCCCCGACGGGAATCGCCGCTGGGCAAAAGAACATGGGTTTCCAACGCTTGAAGGCCATAGAAGGGGGAAAGAGAATTTTGAAGGGTTTTTGAGATGGTGCAGGGCAAGGGGGGTAACGGTTATTACCGTCTTTGGCTTTTCGAGCGAGAACTGGAATCGCCCGGAAGAAGAAGTTCATTACTTGATGGATTTATTTGAAGAATATCTTGGCAGTGTCAAAGATGTCGAGAAATTCCAAAGAGAGGGGATTCATGTAAATATTATTGGGCAGAAGGAGCGGCTGCGCCCTTCCTTGCAGAAAGTGATTGCCCACGTGGAGGAACAGACAAAAAACAATACGCAGTTTTATTTAAACTTGGCTGTAAGTTATGGAGGAAAATGGGATATTACGCAAGCCGTACGCAAAATCGTTCAAGAGGGCATCCCCGCAAAAGAAATAACAGAGGATACCATTGCTCAAAGACTGTCAACCGCCGGCCTTCCTGATCCCGATCTTATTATACGCGCCGGGGGAGAAAAACGGTTTTCGAACTTTGTCCTTTGGCAGGGAGCGTATGCGGAGCTTTACTTCTGTTCCAAGTACTGGCCTGATTTTAAAGAACAGGATTTAGAC
>Ga0209210_1002056_pt1 | contig 15394 bp, 18 predicted proteins | sample RifGroA1_FD_183991 | JGI IMG/M metagenome (GOLD analysis project Ga0209210, IMG submission 183991) | Contaminated groundwater microbial communities from Rifle, Colorado, USA - Rifle Groundwater A1 (SPAdes) (version 2) | ecosystem: Environmental > Aquatic > Deep subsurface > Groundwater >...
GAGGAAGGTTTGGATATTCCGGAGGTTAATGCAGTTTATTTTTATGAGCCGATTCCGTCGGAGATTAGGCGAATACAAAGAGCTGGAAGGACTGCCCGCTTGATGCCTGGGAAGCTTGTTATTTTAATTACTAAAGGCACACGAGATGAGGCGCATCATTATGCGGCTATTGCGCGGGAGAGGAAGATGCACAGAACTATTGAGACGGTTAAGAAAGAACTGCATGATAGGGAGAAGACAATTGACGATTTCAAATGAATTTATTAAGAAAAATGTTCAGGATAGATGAGCGCGGGCGTATGCTTATGGGAGATGCTGATAAATTAAAAACAGATTTGATTCTTGAAGATGGACAGACAAGAGTATGCCCCTCACATAGAATTCCTCATGTTTTTCCCTGGCAAAGCCCTGTAACTGACGAGCCTTGCCACATTCATATAAATCCTATAAAACATTATGGTCATCACGCGATATTCTGCAAGATGATAAAATGTCCAAATTATGAATCAATGTGCAGAGCAAAAGAGAGATATCCTTCAAAATGACTTTTCTTGATATTTTTTCGAAAAAGAAGAATGTTGAAAAGGGTAAGACAATAATTGTTGATAATAGAGAGGCAAATTCTTACGTGCCTATTGAATTGAAAAAGATGGGGTTTAATTTGGATTTTAAACAGCTTCCTGTTGCGGACTACATTATAGGAAATATTGTTGTGGAGAGGAAGACTATTTCTGATTTTAAGTCTTCAATTATTAATAAGAGAATAATTTCACAGCTTTTGGAGATTAAGCAGTATCCTCAGCATATTTTGATTGTTGAGGGCATTGAGTCCGAGGGGATTTACGACGGACAGATACATGAGAATGCTTTTAGAGGAATGATTCTTGCGATAGTTACGGAATTTAATGTTCCTATAATTTTTACGAGGAATGAGAAAGATACTGCAAAGTATATTGCTGTTCTGGCGAGCAAGAAAGGAAAGAAACAGGAGGCGATACGCGCGTCTAAGATATTGCTTACTGATGAAGAGCAGATTCAATTTATTCTTGAAGGGTTTCCGGGAATTGGGCCGGCGACGGCTGGCAAACTGATTGAGAGATTTGGGAATTTGAAAAATATTGCGAATGCTTCTATTGAGGAACTTGATGGAGTGATTGGAAAAAGAGCAGGGACGATTTATGATATTCTGAATAAGGCTGTCAGGCGCCCTTGAGGAAATGGTCTAAGTCGATATAATAAAGACCGTTAGATTTTCTATATGGAGCATCTATGCATTCTATAGGGATATTTTGCTTTCTGAAATATTCACACGCTCTGAAAGCTGCTAAGACTTCAGTGCGATGCGAGTTTCCGCCGACAAGATAAATTCCATGTGGGCGAGGCGCGTCTGGAGGAGGGGTTCTATCAAAAATTTTACAAGTGTCGTCGACAAGTCTTTTAATAATAGGATTTAAATTACCCATTAAAATAAAGATAGGGGCTGTGGATATATAAAGAATATGGTTCTATTCTGCAATGTTTAATGTAAGGGCTTTTATGCGGAGATTGTCGTCAAATTCTTCAACGACGCCTTCAATTTTTGCGTTTTTTCCTGCGCGAATATTTTTACATTCGCAGAAGACAGAAATTTCATTTAATATAATCATGGAGCCAGAATTTAAATTTCTGACTTCGTCGATGATTCCTTCAATGAAAACGACTTCTCCGTCTTTTGATTCGTCCAGTGATTCGATTGTTTTTGGAGGCTTAAACAGGAGACCTAACAGCACTCCGATTCCTATAATTGAGATAATAAGTGCAAATTTCCGCATAAATTAATAAGAATAAAGTTTAAATTAACCTTTCCCCAGCTCAAAACATGAATACGAGTGAAAAGTTGGAATTGATAAAGAGAAATACGGAGGAAATAATTGGAGAAGATGAGCTTAGGCAGTTATTAGAATCTGGAGAAAAATTAAAACATTATCAAGGTTTTGAAATTTCAGGCAAGCCCCACTTAGGGCACGGGTTAGTCTGCATGTCAAAAGTAAAAGATTTTCATGATGCGGGAATAGATGTTTCTATATTTTTGGCAGATTGGCACACATGGATAAATAATAAACTTGGCGGAGACATGGAAGTAATTCAAAAAATAGGTGTTCCTTTCTTCAAAGAAGCTCTAATTGCAGCATACAAATGCGTCGGAGGAAATCCAAAAGATTTAAAATTCACACTGGGAAGTGAATTATATCATAACAATGATAAATATTGGGAAACTGTTGTGGACGTTTCTAAAAATACAAATCTTGCCAGGATTCAAAGAAGCATAACAATAGCAGGCAGAAAAGAAGGAGAATCAGTCAGCTTTGCATTAATGCTTTATCCTGTAATGCAAGTAGCGGACATTTTTGCTCAGAAAATTAACATTGCCCATGCAGGAAATGACCAGAGAAAAGCCCAAGTCATTGCTCGAGAGGTCGCCCTTCAGTTAAAAGAACCTATAAAAAACAAAAAAGGAGAATCTATAAAACCAATAGCAATTCATGGACATCTTATATTAGGTTTACAAAAACCTTCAATTTGGCCAGTTCCTAAAGAAAAACTGCAAGATTTATGGAGTCAAATGAAAATGACTAAATCCGTGCCTTCTTCATGTATTTTTATGGTTGATAGCGAAGAAGAAGTAAAAAAGAAAATTAACGATGCTTTCTGTCCAGAAGGAGAAATTGAGTTTAATCCATTAATAGACTGGGCTAAATATATTATATTTACCAGTGATAAATCAAAACTGGAAATAAAGAGACAAACAAAATTTGGAGGAAATAAAACATACAAATCATTTAATGAATTAGAAAAAGATTTTGCTGAAAAAAAACTTCATCCAATGGATTTAAAATCTGCGATGGCGGAAAGAATTAATGAAATACTCAAACCAGCGAGAGAACACTTTGCACAGCCCAAAATAAAGAAAATAAAAGAAGAAATGGATAAATTGATAATAACTCGCTAAACTTTAGACATGTGAGTTTATCTTGTTTTAAATTCAAGCACGTCTTTGTCTTTTAAGACATGGTCTAGGCCTACTTTTTGATTTGAGAATTTGCCGCTGGGGCCAGTTAGTTTTGTTTCGGTTATCTGCTTTGAGAAACCTTTGTAAATAGATTCGGCGACGTCTTTTACGGAGCTTCCTTCAGGAAGAACCATTGGCTGAGAAGACGGCGCTTTGCCCGGCTCTTTTGTGTAAATTCTGATGACGTGCATGTGCTCGAAGATTTTTCTTTTTAATTCTGGGATGCCTTTACTGTTTATTGCGGAGACAAGGACAAAATCAAGTCTTTTGGAGCGCATTTGCGCCTCTAATCTTCTGAACTCGGATTCGCTTAGAAGGTCTATTTTGTTTATAACAAATATTTTTGAGCCGGAAGCGCGCTCGAGTTTTTTATCGAAAGAGGAATATTGCTCAAGATTTTCTAAAACAATAAGCACGCAGTCGGCGGTATGGAGCAGGCTTGCGTCAAAATTATTGCTGTTGACTGCGGGCAGGTCAACTATTTGGGCGTAGACTCCTTCATAATTCATTGTTCCAATATTTGGCTCGTAAGTTGTAAAAACGGATGATGAAACTGGAGGAGAGGCGTTGGTTAAACGAGCAAGAATGGAAGATTTTCCGGAATTAGTCAAGCCGACAAGAATAATTTGAAAGCCTTCTTTTCTTATTCCTTTTTTACCTTTGCCGACGGAGGCGGTTTTTTCAGCTTTTTCTGTAAATTTTTTCAGACGGGTTTTAAGCTCTGAGAGGAGGTTCTCACTGCTTTTATGCTTTGGCGCCGCGCGGATTAATTCTCTTAAACATGCGATTTTTTCTTCAAGAGTCTGCGCAGCTAAGTATTTCTTTTCCGCTTCAAAGTATTCGTGTCCTGCGTTTATTGGCATGATTTATGAATGAGGAAACAGTTTAAAAGATTACACTTTAGATTAGAATGCTACAAAAAGCATTTATAAGCCTGACTAAATCTACTTGTTTATGGAATTTCAGAAATTTAAATTAAAGAATGGAATTACAGTTTTGTTTGAAAAACGCGATCTTCCGCTGGTGTGCTACAGCATATCAAATCCCTTCGGCGGGGCTCATGAGACTTCAGATATAAAAGGTGTGGCTCATTTATTTGAACATATTTTATTTACTGGAACGAAAACGAGAACTCAGGAAGAATTGTCTAAAGAGATAGAAAAAAGGGGTGGAGTGCTAAATGCTTTTACGGCGCAGGATGTGACAACTTATTGGTGCAAGGTGCCTTCGGAGGATATTGATATAGCTATGGAAATTCTGCATGATGTTTTAAGAAATCCTGCTTTTAGCCCTGAAAAAATAGAGAAGGAAAAGAAAGTTGTTCTTGAGGAGATAAAAATGTTTCACGATGACTGTGAACGTCATGTTTGTGAAATGATAGAATCAGCATTATATGAAAAGCCGTTTGGGGAAGGAATTCTCGGCTCTGCTAAGACTGTTCAGTCTTTAACGAGAGAGAAGATAATGCATATATTTAATGAGAAATATTCTCCAGAGAATTTTATTGTTACTGTTGTTGGAAGAGCGGATATAAATAAAGTCTGCAGGAAACTTGAATCTGATTTTTCGCCTAAGAATAAAAAATATGATGCTGTAAAAATAAAGCTGAAAAATCAGCATGTGACTGAAGAGCGCGCTGGAATTGATCAGACTCAGTTTGTATGGGCGACGCATGTTTCTTCTGAAGAAAGAAAACAATATGCACTTGAGATTCTAAATATTTATCTTACAGGAGGGATGTCATCAAAGTTATGGCTGGAAATACGCGAAAAGCACGGGCTGGCGTATACTGTTCGCGGTTCTATCGAGCGTGAAAAGAATTACAGCTATTACAGCATTTATGCTGGAACTACGAAAGAAGCAGTTTCAAATGTGAAAGATTTGATGATAAAAGGAATACAGGACGTTGAGAAGATGACAGAGCAGGAATTGGCTGAGGCGAAACAGCGCCTTATAGGGCTGAGAAGAGTTGCGACTGAGGAAAGCATTAATGCAATGCAGAAATTAATTTTTACTGAAGCTGCAACAGGAAATGCGGAAGAGTATTATAATTACGAGAAGGAGCTGGGCAAAGTGACTCTTGCTCAGGTGAAGGCGCTTTCAAGAGATTTGCTGAAAGAATACAGCACTGCGTTAATTGTTCCGAAAAATGGATGAATTGAAAAGAGTTTTTATTTGCCTGCCTGTTTCTGATGAAGTTGTGAAAGAAATTGCCGGAATACAGGAGAAGCTGGGGAAAAAACTGCAGTTTATAGGGAAAGCGACGGAGCTTGAGAATCTGCATTTAACTTTGAAATTTTTGGGAGAGATAAGCGCTGATACTTTGGAGAAAGTTAAGGAGAGACTGAATGGTATTAATTTTACGGAGATGAAACTTAAATTAGGACATGTTGGCGCTTTTTCATACAAGAATCAGCCGAGAATTGTATGGATAAAAGTTTTGGGTGATGCGGCAAGAATGCAGAGATTAGTTGATAATGCTTTAGCTGATTTGTTTCCAAAAGAGGAGAGATTTATGTCTCACATGACTATTGCGAGGATAAAATATGTCAAAGATATAAAATATGCCAAAGAGTATATCAAGGGTTTGAGACTGAGCCCTATTGCGTGGACGTCAGATAAGATTCTTTTAAATGAGTCGATGCTGAAGCCTGATGGACCGATTTACAAGACGGTTGAAGAGTATAAGTCTAAGATTTGAGTTTTATAGCGATAATAAATACATAACTGTCAGTTAATTAGTGAGAAATACTTACAGTTTAACATTATGCTTACGGAATTATCAAGAGATGTAACGGTTAAAATAATATATGTTTAGGCTAATAACTTTTAATTATAATTAACATAATTTTGTTGGAGAGGTTTACAATTTAGGATAGCTGTTTACAGGAATGGGATTTTGTTAGATTGAGATAAATATATTTATCCTAATCCTGAAAGGGCTATTGCTGCAAGACCTGAGAGGGCTAAAGAACTTACTAATGCAGTGATTAAGTAAAGGGCAATTCCTTTTTTTAGATTTTTTCCTAACTCATTTTTTTCCCGAAGAGAATCTTTGCCAGCATCAACAGTTGTGAGGGTGGCTGTTAAAATGAAAGCGATTTCTATAAGGTATATTCCTATTGAAATCTGCACAAAGTAAGGAGGGACAATGCTGTTTATGTCAAATAAATTTACCACGTTTCCGACTGAGCCGAATCCTGCGACTGTTGTGTCTCCTCCTGAAGTTATGTCACTTAGAGTTTTTAATTTGTTCAGAATTATGGCTATCATTGAAGATAAGCCGACAATTATCCCTGAAAGTATAGGCGCGAGGAAAGTCATATTGGAGCGCATGTCTGAAACTACTTCGGCTAATAAGTCTTTTAAACGGTCATTTATTTTTTGTATGTTTTTTACATAATCTGAAATTGACATCATCGAGCGGGCGGCTATCTGCAGTCCTTTTTTGACAGATTCGACGAGGATTTTCATACTTGTTGCGATAACTGCGGACGGATAGTATATGATTGCTCCGCGCTCGTTGTTGAATATTGCCTGTTCTACTGGCATTCCGAACTGCTGGATGTTTTGATTTACCAGCGCGAAAAAACTTTGAGTTTTTTGGCCTTGAGTTGATTCCGCTACTTTTGCGAATACGATTTCTGCGGGGACGCCGTCGCCTAATCTGTTGCCTAATTGAAATAAAGTGTTTGTGAATTCGTGTTCTAAGTCTTTGGTTTCGTTTCTTGATTTTATTAATTCACGGGTTTTTAGTTTGTAGGCTATGCCGAAGTAGAGAGCTATTGAAAGAGGTATGAATAAGCTGAGTATCATTCCGAGGAGACCGAATGGTCCAACTGTCCGCTCACCGACTTTTTTGAAGTCAAACAGGTACTGGTCCTGGAGAAAAGAGAATCCTAATTCTTCGAATGTGTAATCGCTTTTTAATCCAAATGGCTGGACTATCGAATCTATTTGAAAGATAAATGGAAGAAGGCCTATGATGAACAGAGGAATACATATCAGCGCAGCTATTGCCCAAGGCCTTCTGGAAGTAAATTGAGAGTATAGGGGATTTTTTTCTATTATTGATGCTTCACCATAGCCTCCCGGGCGTTTTAACAGAATTTCAGATGTCATGAAATAAACTCCCAATGGAATTATCAGATTGAATATTATGAATAGGTGATACGCCCGCATTCCATTTGATATAACTACTGCTGCAAGAGGGAGAAGAGCCAAGCCCAGAGTTGGGAGGATTATTCCGAGCATGTATATATTTGTCAATGGAGAACGGATTTCTCTTGAGTATGAAAGCATTTTGTCGTAGATTCCGTCGAGGATTATCTGAAGAGCTTTTTCCAAGGTTCTGACGCGCTGAGCATCTGACGGTTCAAAAAGGCTTGACTCTATCAGATGGAATGATTCTATGAATTCCGGCGCGTAGTCTCTCCATGTTTCAAGGTAACTGTCTAAGGATTGTTTTATATTTTGAAATTTTCCTACTTCAACGTCGTAGAATATTTTTTTGAAGTCTAATGCGAGAGGCGTTTCAAGATGCTGTGATGCGAATCTTACAGCGCGTTCAAGATTTGAAGTGTGCTTCATATAAATTACTACATATAGGATTGCGGGAACCATTTGAGATGATGCTTTTAGACGCCAGATGTTTGCCAGACGAGAAGGCATTGAATAAATATAATAGTAAACGAAACCGCTTAGGATGAAACCTAAGAATGTAAGCATTATTGGGAACTTTCCGCTGATGAGAACGACGGCGAGCACGGAGAACATTGTAATCATAAATGTACAGATTAGAGCCATTATTGCAAGAACTGCTGATTGAGAAGCCTGCACATCCAGATGGGCAATGTTGAGATTTCTTTGGATTTTTGACCTTTCTTTTTCTGAGAGATTGAGTCTTGCTATTGAACCAAGGGAATCTGCCCAGCGCTTGTATTTTGAAAGCTCGGGAAGCATTTCCTGCTTGAATTCCAGATATTCCTGCGACTGTCCTGAGGTATTGGGTTCTTCATTTATCTGGGTTTCAATTTTTTGCGAATATTTGCGCAGAATTTCGTCGGTTGTTGGAGTCATCATACCTCTCATCGGTGACGATTGCAATATTATTAAATTGTATGGTTTTCAATGTCTGCTGAGAATATACAGATTGGAGTTTTTATTTGATAGATATATCTCTACTTTATGGGTCGGTTAGGTAAATAATGCACTAAATATATTTTAGAGCAAGGAAACATTGTATACTTAACGTCAGTTTCTCCCAAATTATCTCTCCAAATAACTATCAAAAATATAGACTACAAATATTAGATATCAAATTAAGAGGTGTTTATCGATGGTAAGACATAAATTATTTTACACAAATATTAATGCTAAATTTTATACCTGTTATTTCATAAGTTTCTGATAAAAAAGCCAGATGGTGAATACTTGACAGTATCTTTGAAGAGTTAGATTTATATTGATTAAACTATTACTTGTTTTATGAAGCGTTCAGGTCAAATAGAGATGGCGGAGCTTGTTCCGTGGATTATAGGCGCAGCTGTGTTGATTTTTGTTGTTATTCTTTTGAGCATTCTGACTGGAAAGGGAGAGTCTACATTTGAATTTTTTAAAAAGATATGGCGATTCGGAAGATGATTTTGCGCAGAGGTGATTCGTGGACTGAAAGGCCTTTTTTATTAGCTCTTGCTGCTATAGTTATTGTTTTTGCGTTAATTCTTTTAATGGAGAATTTTCATTTTTTTAATTTTCTTGCGAGTCTTTTTGGATTTAGCGGGTCGCAGCTAGATACTGGACTGATGATGGTGGGAGTTAATCTTGAAACAGGCAAATTAGTTTATTATACTGGAGATAAATGGATTAATATTGACACTAAAAAAACTGAGTCTTTTAAGATTGGGAAGTATGGATTTAAAACTCAAGATGTTTTTAATAAGTTTTATAATTTTTATGTTAAAGATGATAGGAGACCGGCTACTTATTATATAGATGTAAATCATTGGAGATACTGGGCTGTTAATAAAGTAGGGAATGATATAGGAGGTTGGAGTAGTATATTTATTACTGATTATCTTAAGAATGGATTTACTGGGATTGATAAACTTAATTTTATTTATAGAGATGGCTTGCTATTAAGTGAGCAGACATTTCAGAATGTCCCTGTTTTTGGATTATCTTCTGGCTTCATTGCTTCAAAATATGGCTCATCTGTTTCTAATATTTTAACATGGAGGGAACAGATTCTTGAGGGAAATTCATGCGAGAAATTTATTACTCTTGAAATATATTTGAATGAAATAAGTCACGCTCCTAAGTCTTATACTGTGAGAAAAACGGATCAGTATATCTTTGTTGATTTGGACAAGCCTGTTTTGCAGGGCGCTTTACAGAAGTACTCCAACGAATATTGTTTTGGTTATGATCCAAATTATCATGAATTTAATCGCGAGAAGTGGGCGCAGTTAAGTGATGTGAAGATAACTTTTACTGATTTTTATGATTTTTTTAGCCGATTTGATGGCATCTTAACATGGAGAACCGATTTGAAAAAGTGGTATTATCAATATAAGGCGCGCAGGTTAACTTTCTTTTCGAGTGACCCTAAACCGGCGGATGAATTTGCTGACGGCAGCGATATTCCTTCCAGAAGGGAGCATATTGGCTCATTAACAGGTGGCCTTAATTTCTTATTTGGAAAAGGTACTGGATTTACAGGCGGTCTTGACGATGAAGATATTAAAGTGTATATCACTAACAAAACAAATGGTCGAGATTTAGCTGGTCCGTTGGCGATTTCACTGACTAAGAGTGGTGAAGTGGACAGCAGCAAATCTGCAGATTCAGTATATATTATTTTAGATGAATATAATCGATATTTTGTTGCTCCGCCAGAACCCTCTTTGCTTGATTTGCTTCCAGACTATTTATTTTTGTTATATAATGAAGGCAATAGTGATTTAAGTTTGCGACTTGTTAGTAAAATAGGCATATATTATGGTTTTCGTGTGAGAAATGGAATGGTTGAAGCAGGAGCTTTGAGAGACAACACTGGCAATGCAAAAACAGAATTAAACGATCCTGGCGAGTTTATTTTTATTAAAAATATTGGAACTGTTGACAATACTGGTAAAATAGCAATTAATTATGGTGGTTCTGGCTTTTCTAAAGGTCAGATTCTTGCTGTGGACTTTATAGACGGAAAATCTATTTATGATATAACTTATCAAATTAATCCTGTGGCTTCTTTAGGATTTTCTAAAGTTGGGAGAGGTCAAATACCCTCTTCTATTTTGGGAGGTTTATGATTTCTAAGAAAGGCTTAACTGGCAATGCAGTGCTTGACACTGTGCTTTGGATTTTGTTTTTTATATTAGGGATTCTTGCAGTGTATGCTCTGGCCAAGAAGCTTGGTTTGCGTTAGGATTATAAACATATTGGCTTTGTTTTGTCAATGAATAAAAGAGGGTCTCTGAGCGCAAGAGAGATTATTATAGTAATCATATCGATTGTTGCGTTTATTCTTGCAGGATATATTCTTTATTTATTAATAGATACTGATGATTTGAATGAGAGAGAGCTGTGCAGACTTTCTATTCTGGAGAGGGCGACTTTTCCGGGAGTTGTTGAGAAAGCTATTCCTCTTTCATGCACGACGGAAAAAATATGCATAACAACTGCAAAAAAGAATAAGTGCAAACAGTTTGCAGGAGAGAGCAACGTGAAACCTCTTGTTATTAAAATCAGCCCTGAAATGAGCTTGAAGGAGCAAGATATTGCTGTCCGCACTATTGAAGAAGCATCTGCAAATGCAATGCTTGACTGCTGGGTTATGACTGGGCAAGGAAGTTTGGATATTTTTTCTAGCTATAGCCCCGAACAGGGAATTGCTTCTCGTTTAGTTGATGCTTCATTTGAAAAATTAGACATTTCCATAGATGAAATTAAACCTAAGTGTATTGTGTGCTCGCGAATTGCATTTTCAGATGATATTTATGTACAGGATAAGTTGTTTGCTGATAAGCAGAGTGATAAAAAAGGAATTTTGAGCAGAGTAGACGTAAATAAATTTATGGCTACGAATCTTGTTGAAGGTACAGGCAAGAAATATCTTGAGTTTCTTGCTGGCGAAGAGGCTGCGGATCAATATCCTGAAGTTTCTATGACAGAGATATTAGATACAACTTCTTATGTTTATGGCTCTTCCCAGGTTGCTGCAATGTTTATGCAGATAAAGGTGGATAGTACTAATCCTGGTGCTGCAGGACTCAAGGGAGGATTTTCTGCTTTTGGAGTTGGAGCTCTTGGAGCTTTTCTTGGGCCTGGAAAAATAGTGAATTATCTTATTCCTGGGCCTGGATGGGTTAAGGCTGCAGTGAAGCTTGTTTCCATAGGTGTTGTTTCTACTGCTATTGGTCTTGATACTAAATATACACAGAAAAAAAATCAGGCGCTTGCACAAGCAAAATGCGGACAGTTTCAGAGCAGGCTTCCTGGAGATCAGTTAGGGTGCTCTTTGATTAAGTTGATGAATTGGGATGCTGCATCTGTAAATGATCTTTGTCTTGGGGGTATTGAGGGAAAATTATGACTGACTTTCTTAGAAAGAGAGGAGACATAAATAATCTGCTTAGTCTGTTTCTTGGAATTGCAGGGCTTTTAATTATTGCTTTTTTTGCTTACAATCTTTACAATGCATTTAGAGACACTGATGAGAGAAATGCAGAGGCGTTTCTTAAGGGGATAACAACAAAGATAGAAAATCTAAAAGATGGGGAGCAGAATACATTTCTTTTACAGGGTGTTGAGAATTGGTTTTTTATGGGATGGGGAAAGAGTGATGGGCGAGCGAGCGGAAAACCGGAGAAGTGTTTTGACAGCGCATGTCTTTGTGTTTGTAAAACATCTACGACGTGCCAGGAAAATGGTTTTTGCAAGAAAATAGGTGACAAAGAGTTTATACAGTTTTCGACGGCTGAAGGAGTTTTTGACAGCGGTCCGGTTTCTGAATTATTTTCGTTTGATAAAAAGGTGGAGGCTGTTGAGTTGGCAATGGGAGACAAAATTTATATCTTTGGGGAGGAGTATTTTAAAGAAGGGAGTAAAGCACCTGTGAGAATTAGTGAAAAATTTGGCCAAGTAGGTGAAGATGTTGATGCGGCTTTATTCTCAAAGAGTAAACACATGTTGTATTTGTTCAGCGGAAATAAATATTATGGGTATAGTTTTGTTAAGAAATTTAAGTCTGGAGATAATGAGGGAGAAGAATACATATATGACTTTAATTTTAAACAACCGGATACAAATAGTTTAATTTCTACTGGCTGGCCAGGCGTTCCTGATGATATTGATGCTGTTTTTTATTCTCCTGAAACTACTCTTGATGCATTTGACGATGGTGCTTATTTTTTCAAAGATGATTTGTACTGGAAATTTGGGATGAAAGAGAATAAAGTTTTAGATGGATATCCGAAGCAGATTTCTGAAAATTGGAGGGGAATTTCAGGTCCTATTGATGCTGTTTATAGAGATGGCACTACTGAAATTTACTTTATTAAAAATAGTAACTATTATCTTTATAGATATCAATATATAGAAGGACAGAGTACGTATATAGGAGATTCTGATTATCCTACTACTATTGGTGTGTATACAAATCTTGGGAAAGTTAATACTTATCTAATGCCCGAGGGTTTATTTGATGTAATGATTGTAAAAGACGCAGGAAGGATTTCTTTCTATTTTGGAAGGGATATACCTCGGCAGGCGTGAGTTGATTGACATTATATAAAATTCATTTTGTCCTGAGTTATTTTTAAACGTCAGAATTCCACTCGTCTGTGACGAGTGGTTAACCTCTCGTGGAATTCTGAGCGCCTCAAAATTCAATGAATTTTGACGGCCATCAAAAATGCAAAAGCCAGCATTTTTGAGGTGCTCAAGAACCACACGAAGTGTGGCATTTTCATGCCGCCCATCAGTGATGGGTGGTTCTTGACAGAAGGAATATTAAAAACCTAAATTATTAGTATTATAATCTCAAATTATTATTAATTTATCGATGGTAAGGCATAAAATATTTTATACAAATATTAATGCTAAACTTTATGCATGTTAGCTCATAAGCTTCTGATAAAAAACCAGATGACGACAAGTTTACAGTATAGATCAGACTATATATTTATATTGTCTTTAGTTTTTTAGTATGTATGGAAAAAAGAGGTTTGGGTCCGCTGTCATGGGAGACTCTTTTGTATACTGTATTTACAATAGCTTTCTTTTTGATTATGTTTTATTTTGTCACGGGATATCGCGGGGGCTCTGTGTTATGGGAAGACTTGTACGCAAAAGAGATTGCAAATTTGATTAATCATGCTGAACCAGGAACGGAAGTCAAGCTGGACGTGAGCCGTTTAAGTTCATTAGCTGTTAAGAATGGAAAGGATGTAAGATATATTGTATCTATAAATAATGTTGATAATTCAGTCACTGTAAGTGTAAGGAATGGCGCAGGCACGAGATATTCTTTTTTTAATGACGTTGATATTATTGAGCCGCGCGTGGAGGCTGTTTCTGGAGGAGCTGTAGTCAATAGACTAATTTTTAATGTTAAGGAGAGAGCGACATGAAATTTTTAGGTGATAGAAAGGGATACACTCTTGGGAGCAGTATTTTGTTTTTTGTTTTTTTTATGATGATGGCAATAGTTGCTGCTGGGCTGGTTGGAGGAGTGCTTGCTTATTTTGGAAATGGGTTTGATTTTAGGCAGAGAGATGCCGGCACGCTGTTCTCGCAGGTTAAGCATTGCTTTGACAGGCAGGATTTTTTTTCTGCAGGGTTTGTTGAAAATCCGGAATTATTTTACAAGGAGTGCCGATTGAGTGAAAAGGCACTTCAGAATAATTACATAGTTTATGCGCGAAAGATTTCAGATAATAAGGAGTTTTTGGTTGGAATAAGAGATTATATTGTCAGATGCGATTTTACTGCCGGGCTGAAAAATAAATATCTGCCATTGTGCGCTAAATATGAGTTTGGAGATTATGAGATTATTGTCGGGAGCAATCAAAATTCGAGAAAGGTGAGCGCATGAATTCACGAGGGAATCTTGGGCAGATATTTACGAGCATTCCTGCAATGATTTTGATATTTGTTATAATGATTATTTTTGTTATTATTTCCGGGGCTATTGGGAAAGGTATTTCTGAAAAGAAAGAAGCTCCGGAATCGAGCATTGATTCCGTTGTTTTGCTTGATGTTATTTTGAATTCTTCTGTGCCGATTAAAGAAGTAGGTGTTTCGGGTTTCTCTTCAGATGAAGGAGATGTTACGCTGGGTGCTTTAATAAATATCGCTTCTAAGGTTGAACCGGCGCGACATGAAATAATTTTGAAATACCTACAGAATCATTTTGATAAGTTTTATTCATGCGGGAAACAAAATAAAATGATGCTTATTTATTTTGATGGGAGTTCTGGCTCTGGGAGAATAAAAAGAACTCTAATAGACTATCCATCTACTTTTGATAAGCCTGTATTTCCTATTGAGATTAAACCTTGGAGCAAGGATAATGAACGTTTGTTGTTTTGCAATTATCACAATTTATCTCCTGGGGCGAGCAGGATTCTTTGGAGCGCTGATGATAGGATTTATGCTTGTGTTTATGTTGAGGCGGTGGTTTCATGCTGAATAGACGGGCACATGTAGGCACTTTACTTTTGGTGTTTTGCTCATTCTTTCTTATGGGCGCAGCTATTTACTCAATGTTGTCTTTTAAGGGCAATTTTAATGATGGCAGCAAGGATTTGCAGAAACTTTCTTATGAACTGGCTTATAATAGAGCTTTTATAATTGGGACTGCGAGGTCTCTTGTTTTTAGAGCAGTTGTTTCGGCGTCTTCTTTGCCTGACTTTAAAAAGGAATTTGAAAGTTCTTTACAGGCTCTGGCGGAAAAGAAACGCACTAACTTTACTACTGGCGATGCTATATTTAAAATTAGCTTTGGCAATTACAGAATAGTTCAGAATGGAGATAAATATTCTCTTTTTGTGGATGATGTTTCTTATGTTGTTCGCGACGGAGCAACGGAAATAAAAAATACTTTTTCGTTTGGCATTGTTTTTGACAAAACTGGCGTTTTGTATGTGAGATAGATTTTTAAGTTTGAGTTTGCTTGTTGTGTTATGAGAAAGGTGAAGTATAAACAGCTTTTTTGGATTTTAGTTGTTAGTTTGCTTGTTTTTGTTTTGGGAGTGCAGTTTGCTTACTCGCAGTTTGCGACGAATACTCCTTCATCTGGCGCGTGGCATGATGCTTCAAATGTTGTTTGTAATAACTGCATAC
>Ga0209210_1002057_pt1 | contig 15387 bp, 16 predicted proteins | sample RifGroA1_FD_183991 | JGI IMG/M metagenome (GOLD analysis project Ga0209210, IMG submission 183991) | Contaminated groundwater microbial communities from Rifle, Colorado, USA - Rifle Groundwater A1 (SPAdes) (version 2) | ecosystem: Environmental > Aquatic > Deep subsurface > Groundwater >...
GGGCTCAACTACAAGTTCTAACCGGCATCCGCCGGCAACTGCAAAGGCCGTCCAGCTAAGCTGGACGGCCTTTTTCTTTTGGGGAAGTCGGACTTCCCCACTTTTGCCGTGATTACTTCATGTGCGCCGAGACGAGCTTCGTCATCTCGAACATCGTTACCTCGCCCTTGCCGCCAAAGAGCGGTTTGAGCTTCTCATCCGCGAGGATGTTGCGTTTATTAGACGGGTTCTGCAGATTGTGCTTCTTTATATACACCCATATCTCCTTGACCACCTGACCGCGCGACATCGGACCCTTGCCGACGACCGCTTCAAGCTCCGCAGAGAGATTGAGAGGTTTGAGAAGCGCCGGATTTGCTGTTCTTACCATACAAAGTTTAAAAGTAAATATTAATAAATTACACCCGTATAGTATACACCAAGGCTACGGCTGTCTACCCTCTACCCACAGAGCCGCCTTATACGCAACAAACACGGCAACCAGCGCCAAAATGGCGGCGGCAAGCACATCTACTCCGTAATGAACCCCCGCAAGCATGCGGGCAAGCCCTACAAGCAAGGCAAATGCCCATAGTACGAGGCCTATCCTGCGGTCGGCAAGAAACGCCACCGAGGCAAAGACGCCCCCTACAGCCACGTGGTCGGAGGGGAAGGCGTTGTCCACATCGTGCCAAACTAGGGGCTCGAACCCCTCCACCGCAAACGGCTGATGGTGGCTGAAGAACAACCCCGCCAGCCGCGCGAGCGCCAGCCCGAGCGGGAGCGCGATTGCAAGAGTCCATGTTAAACGCTTCCGGCGCTCTCCCACCATAGCGATAGCAACGGCACCCCCAAGCACTACTATATGAATCAAGTATTTGGCCCCAAAAATAATAAGTGCAGTCATGCGTCTATTCTAATATCAGAATACTCTTTTGTCGCAGGCCGGCCTGTTACATGGGTAGAAATAAGATTCAACAAATAGCGCCAACCGGCCGTTACAATACCCTCCTGTTTGAGCCGGCGGGCGGTTGTGTACATCGGCAACTTCCAAGTCCAAAGTACTCTCCCCTGCTTGCTTATACGCCGCGCAATATCGGCATCCTCGCCGTAAAACGAAATGGAGGTGTCAAAACCTCCCGCCCTGTCCCACGCGTCGCGGCGCAAAACAAAGTTGCCGCCCTGGAGCATTATTGCGCGCCCGAGCGGCTGTGATACAAGGTTAAAAAGCCAACCCGGAAAGTAAAACGCCTTTACCAGCAGTGATTGGAAAAGATTAAGGTCATAAAAAATATACGGGCCGGTTAAAGCGACCAGGTTTTTGTCTTTGGCAAACTCGCTCACAACCGTTGATAACCAGCCCCCGGGAACAATAGTATCGGCATCGATGTTGGCGACCAGGTCGCCGCTGGTAGCGACGGAGCCCGCGCGCCGCGCGTACACCAAGCCCTTAAGATTCTCGCGCACGACGGTGACATTTGGAAACTTGAGCGCCTCCTCGCGCGTGCGGTCGGTCGAAGCGTTATCAACCACCACGACCTCAGTGTCTATTGAAGTCCTACTTCGATTAATTTCTTTAAAAACGGAAGCGAGGCACTTGCCTATCACAGCCTCCTCGTTGTGGGCGGGTATAACAAAACTGATTTTCATCCCAATTAGCCTATCATAAAAATAGTGTTAAAAAAACATATGTTAATCTAAACCATTTTTGTAACGGTCGTTACATACATGGTTTGCCTCACAGGTCGAATAATTTACGAAGCTTCGCGTCATTCTCAACCCCTTCGGCAATTAGATACAGAATCCCTTCTCCCAGCCGAAGGTCGGCTCGCAAAAAAGCTACTAATTCCTCGCAGTCATACGGGCATACCCATACGCTATCTTGTATGCGGCGAAAGCCCACTTTCTCCAACGTCCGGCGCAACTTATCCCGAACCCCGCGCCGCCGCTCCCAAATGTCAAAAATGACTATTCTCCATTTTTGGTCCCACACACGCGGCGGGCGTATCCGTATACTTTCGGCGGCGTGCAGCTTTTTGGCAAATCTTTTTCCTTCTTCAGTCAAAACAGCCGCCCACCCTCGCGCAGCCGTCTGTCGCTTTATCATCCCTTGCGCTTCGAGACGCTGCAACGCTTGCCGTATGCGCCGCGCGGGGGAACCTTTTGCATCTTTTGGAAAAAGCCTCCTACGCAAAATTTCTTCGGGCGCAAACGCGGCGGAAGCCGAATTGGTAGTCATCCGAAAAAGGGCAAGTGCAATTTTCTGACGAATCTGGACTCGCCTCGCCTTTTCCTTCGTTTGCGTTTCAAGTTTTCCCATAAACCATATTATACACGACCGTTACAGAGATGGTTTAGGATTTTTTACTTTTTTCAACTTTTTTAACTTTTAAAATAGAAAACCGGCCGCCCTTGTGGGAGCGGCCGGTCGAACGTTTAGCGCAGAGCGAACATTGTTGCTCCGCCGAGGATTAGTGCCACGGCGGCTACCGAAGCCCACGGCACCATGTCCCACAGAGGATACGGTGGGAACCAGTCCGGCGGGTCCATCTTCTTTAGCATATGATTGCCGACGAAGACGTGCCAGGTCATGTACACGGCGGTCAGCACAGGAACTGCCGAATAGGTGTGCGCGGTGCTCGTGTATGTCAGCACCAAGACCGCAATCGCACCCGTAAACAGAACAAAATGCGACCACCCGGCGCCGTTCAGCTTTTTGTCCGTGACCATAAAGTCCGGATATGGAGCCAGTGTGTAGAGATAGTGCATGCCGCCGCTTATGATGACACCGACGATGGCTGCAAGCATCCATCGCTGTCCGCTCCATTGACCCGCATACAGGGCAACCAAAGTTGCGATGAGCGGAATGAGGCAAAACAGCACCCACCACGTGGAACCGTGGCCGGTAAATGGAATACCTTGCGGAGTTCTGTTCCACATCATTTGCGGGGGAGTCAGCATTCCGTTGCGGTAGGCGAAGAGCGCCTGCAACAGCCAGAGCGCGAGCCCGATGCCCGCCGCCAAGAACCAAAGTAGCATGGCTGCCTCCTTTTGCTAGAGCCGAAGCCCGGTGAAACTCAAAGACCTAACTCGCTTTCAATTATATCACAAACTGGTCTAAAGTCAAGCGCAAAAAGCGCCTACAAAAACAAGGGTAGAATGGGTGCGTGCAAGAATATTTTTTTAAGAGCCGCGGGATTGCGTACCGCACCAACTCTTTTTTGCAGGAGCGCAAGACGATTCTTTTTGTGCACGGACTTTCGGGGAGTCTGTCGGCTTGGTACCCGTACGAAAAGATTTTCGAAGAAAAATATAACCTTATTACCTTTGACCTGCGCGGACACGGGCGCTCCGTGCGCCCCAACCGGCGCGGACACGATATGCGGGAGTTCGTCGAGGACATCCGCGCACTGCTCGAATATTTGAAAGTAGAACATTGCTCGATAGTAAGCCACTCCTTCGGCACGCTTATCGCGATGGAATTTACGCGCGCTTATCCGCAAACGGTCGAGTGCAATATCTTTTTGGCTCCTGCATACGGCGTGCATCATTTTAAAATCAGCAAGCTGCTCGCCGGCTTTGGCGCCGCGCTCGCCATGGTGCCACTGCGGGTGCGCGCCTACGGCCGCACCGACTATGCGCGCTTCTTCCCCACTCCCGACTATAGCGTCGCGCGCATTGGCACCGATATTGCAAATATGGGGTTGCGTTCGTACCTACAAGGGCTGCGTGTTGTCTTTGACCGCGACTACAGCACCGGCTGGGCTGCGCTCACCGCGCCCGCACTGGTGGTGCACGGAGCCGACGATTCGATTATCCCCGTTGAGCACGCACGGGAATTAGCCAAAATCCTTAAGAATTCTAAACTCATCGAGCTGCCGGGAGCCAACCATATTCTGGTACTGAACAATATAAAAGAAGTCGCAGCCGAAATAGAAAAGTTTGTGGGACAATAAAGATATGCGCATTGCTTTCTTTAGCGACAATTTTTATCCGGAGCTTTCCGGTATTACCGATACCATCATCACGACCGGCAAGGAACTCAAAAAGCGCGGCCACAAAGTTGTTTACATTTGCCCGCGCTACTCGCCGCAGGACTATGCCGTGGGCAAGCGGCAGTACCCGATTAAAAAAAATGATGACACCATCGACGGCATGCCGATTGTGCGTTTGCCGTCCATGCCGATGCCCTTATCGCCGACCGGCCAATCGCGGTTTGCCTTCCCCATAGGCAGCAGCTTTAGCTTTTTGGATTCTTTTAAACCGCAGGTTATCCACACCCAAAGCCCGTACGGCACCGGATGGGAGGCGCTGCGCGCCGCCGCGCGCTACCATGTGCCGCTGGTCGGCACCAACCACACCGCGATAGAAGACTTTTTCCCGTTTGGTATGCGCGGCATCATGCGTTGGTACGACGCGTGGTACTACAATCACTGCGACTTTGTGACAACCCCGTACGCCGCGCTCCTGCGCCGCATGGGCGAAAAAGGATTTCATAAGCCGGGACGCGCGGTCGCCAACCCGGCGGAGCTCCAGGCGTTCGAGCCGGCGACGCCGGAGGAAAAATCGGAGCATAAACGCTCGTTCGGCCTGGTGGGGCCGGTGGTGCTCTACGCCGGGCGGCTCGGCGTGGAAAAGCGCGTCGATGTTGTCGTGCGGGCTATTGCGCTGTTGGTTAAAGACTTCCCCACCATCACGCTGGTCGCCACCGGCCACGGCGCCGCGGAAAGCGGATTAAAAAAACTGGCGCAAAAGCTGGGCATCGGAAGGCGCGTCAAATTTACCGGATTTCTCTCGCGCTCGACGCTACCGAACGTGTACAAAACGGCGGATGTTTTTGCCATGATGTCAACCTCCGACAGCCAGTCAATCGCGCTCATGCAGGCGTACAGCAGCGGCGTGCCGGCGGTGTGCGCCCGCGCGCGCGGCCTGCCGGATTACACGCCGAAAGAGGCCGGATTTCTTGTGGAGCCCGGCGACCATAAAGCGTTGGCGGAAAAACTGAAACTCCTGTTAAATGACTCTTACCTTCGCGAGCGCATGGGCGCTGCGGCAGCCGGCTATGTCAAAAAATTCTCCCCCAAAAAAATCGCGACGGAATGGGAGCAAATCTATGCGTCCGTATAGCAAACGCGAGTGGTTGGTAGCGGGCGCGTTATTTGTATCCTACTCTTTGGTCTCTGCGGTAGCGGCAAAATATATCCCCGCCGAAGCGGGACTCTACCCCGCCTCCATAATCGCGCTTTGCGCCCTGTACTTCGGCGGGCTGAGACTCTTTCCGGTCGTATATCTTACGGCGCTCATGTCGGGCGTTCTCGCTGGCAGTACCGCCGTGCTCCTTATTGTATTACCAATCGCCGTAACCTTACAGGCGGCCGCGGGAGCCTATGCGCTCCGCGCGTATCACCTCGACCCGTTATTCAGGAGATACCGCGATACGGTCCATCTCATCCTGACCGCGGCTGCGATATCCTTAATCGAGCCGACGCTTCGGGTATCCGCGGCCGCGATTGAGGGCGGAACGTATTTGCTTGCAAGCTGGGGCCACGCGTATACTGCCACCCTATTCTGCTTCCTTATTCTTACGCCGTTTATTCTGCGCTGGTTCACCAAGCCACGGTTCAGCCGAACTCCGGTCGAGGCCGCCGAAACAGCGGGAGTATTTGCCGTTTTGACCGGCATTAACTTCATGCTCTTCGTTAACGGCACGCAAACCATAGCTGGAATCTCCCTTGTATATTTTCTTCTGGTTCCTCTTTTTTTTATAGCGCTCAGGCTGCGTCCGCGCTTTATGACGCTTGCTCTTCTTGTAACCTCACTGTTCGCAATCTCAAGTGTTTTCATAAGCGCCTTTGACGCGGAATTGTTTCTTATCGCGCTTTCGGCGACATTTTTTATTATTACCTCCATCAAAGAGGCGTCGCGCGTTAACGCGAACCTGACTCTCTTCCAGCTTGCCGCGCTCGAGAAGTCGATCGCCGCGGTGAGCTCCGAGTCGAGCGCGAAGAACGATTTTATCACCGTTCTCGCGCACGAGTTGCGCAACCCTCTGGCACCAGTCATATCCGCCGTCGAGTTATTGAAGCTCAAAGGTCCGCGCGACGCGGATGAAGCCGAAGCGCTCGATATGATGGTGGAACGTATAGGCGTTATAGAGCGCCTGCTCGACGACCTGCTCGACATTTCGCGCGTTTCAAAGGGGAAGATCGCACTCAAACACGAAGAGGTCGACCTCGAGGTGGTACTGGGGCGCGCGGTGCTTTCGACCGACCACCACCGGAAGAAGTTGAGACAACCACTTGTCTTTCAGGCGCCGGAGACGCCACTGTGCGTCTCCGGCGACCCGGTGCGCCTTGAACAGATTTTCTCGAATCTCCTTACGAACGCCTCAAAATATTCCGGCTCCGGCGATACCGTGACGCTCCGAGCGCGGAAAAAGGGCGATACCGCGGAAATAACGGTCTCCGACGAAGGCGTCGGCCTCGGTCAAGACGAACTCGAAACAATTTTTATACCGTTCCACCAACTGGCGCAGGGCGGGCGGAGCATGAAAGGACTCGGTATCGGGCTCGCGCTCGTGCGCAGTTTCGTCCTGATGCACGGGGGCACTGTCGCTGTCGCCAGCGGCGGCCCGGGGCTTGGCAGCCGCTTTACCGTCACTCTGCCACTCTTATAAAGCTCGTGCCGACGGAATTGACATACCTTGCAAAATAGTTTGTAAAGTGTATTATCCACACAGACGAAAATATCCCAGAAACTGGCAACCTAGGAAAGGGCCATCATGTTCACCATGTCGAACACAGTGCCCTTTGAAGGCATGAAGCTGTTCCTTTCCTTGGCGAAAGGGGTGAATCTAAAGACTTTTGATGAGCGCAGCAGGAAATCGCTCAAACAGTTTCACAATCAGCTCGCGGTGAAAGACCTCAAGGTCCTCATCCTCGGAGAGGATAATTCTTCGGTTATTCTCGAGGAGATGTGGCAAAACCTTTACCGGACCGTGTTGGGGAAAGAGGCCACTCCCATCATATTGGAGAGAGCATTACCCTCAATCAGCGAGGAAATGCTGGGGCATGTGCTTCTCGCACGCATGACCTCACGTTTGCACATTGAGACCAAGGATTACGAGCTCCTCGAGGTTGGACGCGAATATACGAAGGGAGGCAAAAAGGAGTTCGTACCGGGAAAGAAAAAGTCTGCCGGCACCGAGACGCGGAGGCACGGCGAGTCGTTCATCAATGCCGCAATCTGTGGATTTTTGGAAGAATTCGGGCTGATTGTAGAACCCGGAGATTTGGAGGTGCTGACGACCCACGAAGTGATCGGTGATATTCATCAATCATCAGTCTATCCGGATTTTTTGTCGCAACAAATCTACCAGAGTGTCCGGCTTATGTTGCCGACACGTCTTTGGGGAGACGGTAAAATCTTCCCCGATGATGGCGTAGACATTCACACGAAATGGTTTCCCTTAACCTAGCAGAAATCCGGCGTACCGGATTTCTGCTATTTTTTTGTAAGAAACTGCGATCGCACTCTGCGGACGATAATATAGTACCCGGCAAACACGACCGCGGCGGCGGCAACAATCATTCCTATCCGCGTAAGCGCGCTCTCGACGGTTGCAAAGTACCCGCCAAAAAAGTATCCGAGCCCGACCAACACCGAGTATTGAAACGCCGCGAGTATCGCGCTGTACCGCCAAAAAGTATTAAACGGCAAGTGCGCCAATCCGGCGGTAATAAGGAGCGGCGTCGAGAGTCCGTAGGCAAACTTGGTTACCGCCATGGTTTTAAACGGATGCGTGTGCCACAGCCCGCGTACAACCTCAAAATGCCCGGGCGTTATTTTAAGTTTCGGCCCGACTCTTTCTATGAGCGACCTTTCCTTGCCCCAGCGGCCAAAAAAGTAGTACGCGAGGTCCGGGATTACATCGGCAAACACCAGCGTAATAATAAGAGGAATCAGACTAAAGTACCCGAGCGGTATGAGCGTGCCCGCGATAAAGGCGACCATCGGCCCCTCAAAGCACGCGATAGGAAAGACTATTAAGTAGCGGTACTGCTCGAGGAGTAGGATGACGGCTGCCAGTTCCATATCTTTAGTATACTTAGTATATATGACACTGCTCTATGTCGTCATCGAGCGCTACCGCCTGTCGTGGGCAGACCGGTACTTCCGCTTTTCCACGCCGGTCGCCGTAGCCGCGTTTATCGGCGCGATGTTCGTCAACTTTTGGGCGATACATCAGGCGACCAACAACGCGAGCGCCTCGGTGACCGACATCATCCTTTCCAACATACCGGTATTCGAAGTGGACGGGTTTTTTGTATACGGCACGTTTCTGGTCGTTTTTATAAGCGTGGTAATGTTGGCCTTGAACCCTAAGCGCATCCCGTTTGCCCTGCACGCGGTCACCCTTTTTATACTCATTCGCTCGGCGTTTACGCTGATGACGCACCTTGGCCCGCCGGAGGTCGCCTACCTGAGCGACTTTGGCGCGACCATAACCAGCTCATTCTTCGGCGCGGACCAGTTTTTTTCCGCGCACACGGGGATGCCGTTCCTCGGAGCCCTGGTGTTTTGGGGTATTGATAACCGGTTTAAGTGGCTCTATCTGCTTTCCTCGATATTCTTCGCGATTATAGTGCTGCTCGGCCACATCCACTACACTATCGATGTCGTGTCCGCCTTCTTTATCACCTACGGCATCTACCACATCGCGCTGTGGCTCTTCCCGCGCGAACGCGCGCTGTTTGTGTCTTCACCGCCGGTTCAATAAGCTTTTTATAAAATGGGCGTACGACGGCGTTGAGCCACATAGTGGCCGCTGTCACTTTATAAGCGGCAAGCAGGTTGGAAATAGCGTACCAGTAAGCAGGTCGAAATCAAGTATGGAAGAAATACTGGTTTAGCCGAGGGGGCTCCGCACCAAGGTGCGCGGGCCCCCTCGGCATAGTGGGACATGGGGAAGTCCGACTTCCCCACCTTAGTCGAAAGCCATTGCACGTAAATCTTCACTCACTCCGGCTCGGCTGAGCAAAATCTCTTTAGCATGAGCCTTAAAAGAAGCGGCAGTAGGAAACATCTCCCCGATAATCCCTTTCTCAACAATGGGGAAGTCGGACTTCCCCACATAGTCCGGCAGGCTTGAGAATGGATATTTTTTATTCCCCCACTCCCAGGCGTCATCAAAGTTTTCCAGTGCCCGCAAGTAGCCGCCTGGATACAACTCAAAAACATTTTTCACCATTACATACGGTACAAGTTGCCGGAGATATATATCATCATGAACAGTGCGACCTTTGTATCCTCCCTGAAACAAACTGCCCTTTTCCTTGTATTTTGAGTTAAAGTGAGCGCTCATGCTACCGGAAAGACACTGCATAAACTTGGCTATTCCGCCTTCATGTATTTCTTCTAATATTAAATGAAAATGATTCGGCATAAGCACCCACCCGAGGATTCGCGTAAAAGGTTGCCTCTCCGGCCAAGAAGCCGGTCTTTCAAACATATTAAGTGAAGCGGTGCTTCTTTCCCAATACTCGTCTCTGTACTCTTCGTTGGCGAAATAGAGAAGCCGTGCAAACCGCCATCGGTCAGTATCATCGCGAGTGATAGGCAAACCGCGTGCTCCACGCTTCATCGCGTGGACAAATGACCCAACACCAAAAGGCTGAACTCTCATACAAAAAGTATACCAGCAGTTTGGGGAAGTCGGACTTCCCCATGTTGTGCACAGGGTTGTGTTTACAATTTTCGTATTACTATAGAGGATATGGAAGGCCTCTCTAACTACGAGAAGGAAATTCGCCCGTGGGGAAGTTTTGAGCGTTTTACGCTTAATGAAAAGTCGACGGTCAAAATAATCAAAGTAGAGCCCGGACAGAAATTATCGCTTCAACAGCATGCCGCGCGGGACGAGGAGTGGCTGATACTGCAGGGCGCGGGCTCGGTGACCGTCGGCGAGCAGGTCACCGATGTTGTGCCCGGCGACAACTTTTTTGTCGCGCGCGGCGCCAAGCACCGCGTCGCGGGCGGTCCGGAGGGGTTGCTGTTTCTTGAAATAGCTTTTGGCGACTTTGACGAGGGCGACATTACCAGGCTAGAAGACGATTATGGGCGCGCCTAATGTGATGGCGTACGTATTTACGCTCGCGGCAATTCTGCTGGCGTGTTTTGCTCTGCTGTTTTTGTGGCTTGCAATCATACGCACACTACGCAAGCCGCTCCACTTAAACCGCCTGCCGCACAACCCGGTACTGCGTCCGAGGGCGGAAAATTGGTGGGAGTCGGAAGCGGTTTTTAATCCGGCGGCATTTGTGCAGGGCGGACGCGTGCACCTTTTTTACCGCGCGCTCGGGCGCGACGGCATCTCGCGCATCGGCTACGCCTCCAGTGCCGACGGCATGCACTTTGACGAGCGGCCAAACTATCCAGCCTACGACCCGCAAGCCGACTCGCTCTCCCGCGCGCGCGCAAGCAGGGCAAGCACGCGCCTCTCGTACGCCACACTCTCATACGATACGGTTAACTATGGCTCCGGCGGCGGCTGGGGCGGAGCGGAGGACCCGCGCGCGGTTATCATGGACGACTCGATACAAATGACCTTTACCGCGTTTGAGGGCTGGGGTAGTGAGCGCATCACCTTGACCTCGTTGGCGCTTAGCGACTTTGACCGGCGGCAATGGCTCTGGAGCGCAAACGCGTACCTCTCCGCGCCCGGCGAAGTGCAAAAAAACTGGCTCCTGTTTCCGGAAAAGATAGGCGGGAAGTACGCCGTCCTGCACAACATCAGCCCAAAGATTGAGATTGCCTATGTCGACGACCTAAGCGCGCTTGAGAAAAACGGATTTATAAAAAGCAATTTCAGGCGCGCGGATAAACCGGGGCGCTGGGACGTGCGCGTGCGCGGTGCCGGCGCGCCGCCACTTAAAACACCGGAGGGATGGCTGGTTTTTTATCACGGTTTTGACCCGGCGCACGCGGAGGTCGGGTACAAAGTCGGCGCGATGCTGCTCGACTTAAAAGACCCTACAAAAATCCTCTACCGCTCGGAAGACCCGGTGCTTACGCCGCAGGAGTGGTACGAAAACGAGTGGAAGGCGGGCGTCGTGTACGCCTCCGGCGCGGTTATCCTCGGCGACGAGTTGTTTGTATACTACGGGGGCGGCGACAAATATGTCGCCGCCGCGCGCGCCAACCTGCAAAACTTCCTGCGCAAACTCACCCGCCACCAGCACGCGGTCCTCACCCCGGTAAACAAGTAACTGATATACTGAAAAACAATGTACGTAATACGACGCAGTCAGCATAATCCTTTAATCGCGCCCATGAGCGACAAGCACTGGGAGGCGCGCGGCACGTTTAACCCCTCGCCGATACAAAAGGGCGCCATCACGCACCTGCTCTACCGCGCGCAAGGCCGCCCGGACGCGCTGATGACCCCCTCGGGCATATCGACCATCGGCAAAGCCATTTCTCTCGACGGCGAACACTACCAGAACCGCACCCAATTTATCGTCCCCGAAGAACCGTGGGAAAAGTACGGATGCGAGGACCCGCGCGCCACTTTTTTTGAAGGAAAATATTATATCTTTTACACCGCGCTGGGCGGCCAGCCGTTTGGCCCAGGCAATATCAAGGTCGCGGTCGCCGTTTCTAAAGACTTGGAGACTATCGAGGAAAAGCACCTCGTCACGCCGTTTAACGCCAAAGCGATGACGCTCTTTCCTGAGCGCGTCGGCGGCAAAATTACCGTCATCGTAACGGCGCACACCGACGAACCGCCGGCGCGCATCGCCATCGCGCAATGCGACAAAATCGAGGAACTTTGGGACCTCGGCTTTTGGGAAAAGTGGCACTCGGAGCTGAACGACCACGCCATAAACCCGCTGCGCTTTGAGCACGACCACGTTGAGGTCGGCTCCGCGCCCATCAAAACAAAAGAGGGCTGGCTGCTTTTTTATTCCTACATTCAAAACTACTTCGGCGGCGGCGACCGCGTCTTTGGCATCGAGGCGCTTTTGCTTGATATAAAAGACCCGCACGTGATAAAAGGCCGCACCAAGGGCCCCATCATGGTCCCCGAGGAAATCTACGAGCGGTACGGCGCGGTGCCGAACATCGTCTTCCCCACCGGCGCGCTCCTGCACAAAAACGGCCGCATCGACATTTATTACGGCGGAGCGGACACCACGTGCGCCAAAGCCTCGCTCAACCTGCCCGACCTTTTGGACGCGCTGATCCCACAAAGGCGCGTCGAGCTGGTGGAGCGCTATAAACAAAACCCGATACTAAAACCAATTGCTAAACATCCGTGGGAGAGCACCGCGGTTTTTAATCCGACCGCATTAGATATCAACGGCACGGTCCATATTTTGTACCGCGCCATGGGGCCGGACAACGTGTCCGTGTTCGGATATGCCAACAGCAAAAACGGCATCAAGATAACCAAGCGCGCGGAAACTCCGGCGTACGTGCCGCGCGAAGAGTTCGAAAAAAAGCAGGCGCAGGGAGCTTCCGGATGCGAGGACCCGCGCCTGACGCGCATCGGCAATACTATATATATGGCGTATACGGCCTTTGACGGCAAAAATCCGTGGAGGTCCGCGCTGACCTCTATCTCCGTCAAAGACTTTGTCGCCAACAAGTGGGAAAAGTGGGAAAAGCCCCAGCTTATTACGCCAGACCCGGTAGAAGACAAAGACACCGCGCTGATGCCGGAAAAAATAGGAGGCCAGTACATGATATTGCACCGCATCGACCCGATGCTGTGCGCCGACTTTTTGGACACGATTGATTTTAAAAAGTCGCGCCTGACGCGATGCATAGAGGTCATGGGGCCCAGGCTCGGCATGTGGGACAGCAAAAAGATAGGCATCGCCGGCACTCCTATCCGCACCAAGAAGGGCTGGCTGCTTATCTATCACGGCGTGTCAAAAACGGCGACCTACCGGCTCGGCGCGGTACTGCTCGACCTAAAAAATCCGTCGATAGTCATCTCCCGCAGCGTTGACACTATTTTTGAGCCTCTCGAGGAGTACGAGCGCGCGGGACAGGTACGCAACGCGGTCTTTTCCTGCGGCAACATCCTGCGCGGCGACACGCTGTATATCTACTACGGAGGCGCCGACACGGTAGTGGGCGTAGCCACTGTCTCGCTCAAAAAACTGCTCAAAATTCTCCTGCCGGAGAATCTGGAAGATTAACGACATGAAACACCACCCCCGCCTTGTAGCGTTTGACCTCGACGGCACGCTCGCCGAAAGCAAACAGCGCGTGCCGTACGACATGGGCGAGTCTCTTGCCCAACTGCTCAAAAAAATGCCGGTTGCGATTATGTCGGGCGCCGGCTTTCCGCAGTTTGAAAAGCAGTTTTTTCCCGCGATTCCGATGGAAGCAAATTTGAATAATTTATATATTTTTCCTACCAACGCGGCGCAATGTTTTGTATACCGCGGCGCGGCGTGGAAGCCGCAGTACGACCACGCGTTTGGCGCGACAGACCGCGATGAGATACATCGCGCTATAACAGACGCGTTGGCGGAATTGTCTATGCCGGAACCGAAACAAGTGTGGGGCGATATCGTGCAGGACCGCGGAGCACAAATAACATTCTCCGCCGTAGGACAAGAGGCATCGGTCTCCGCCAAACAAGAGTGGGCTGCCGCTTACAACGACAAACGTAAAGAATTACGCAACCTGCTCGCCAAAAAACTCCCAAACTATTCCGTCTCGACCGGCGGTATAACCTCTATCGACATTACGCCAAAAGGCGTCACGAAAGCCTACGGCATCAAGCGTCTTGCCGAGCTTACGGGTGTACCGGTGGAAGAAATGCTCTACGTCGGCGACGCGTTGGAGGAGGGCGGAAACGACGCCGTGGTCAAAGAAACCGGGGTCCCTACGCACCAGGTTTTTGGCCCAAAAGAGACGGAGGGGCTTATCAACTCCTTACTGGCATAGAAAAGGTTGCGTTTTGATGAATTTAGTATCGTGGTCGCTTATTCACAGCGCAAACCCGACTACAAGACGGGGTAAAAAGGTATACTGAAATTCCCTATGGCTGTCACGCAAAAGATTAAAAAGCGCAACGGAGAGATAGCCGACTTTCAGCCGCACAAGATCACCATCGCCGTGCAAAAAGCTTTTGCCGCGGTGCTCGGCGACAGCCACGAGACAGACGCCGCAGACATCACGCGTGTCGTGGTTGATTCGATCGACGCCAAGTACGGCAACACCGCGTTTATCCCGTCGGTCGAAGATATTCAAGATTTGGTGGAGAACGCGCTCATGGAGCGGGGCTACTTTACCGTCGCCAAAGACTACATCATCTACCGGTACGAGCACACCAAAGCCCGCGAGGAAAAAAAGGCCGAAATCGCCGAAAAAATAGAGGAAAACCAGCTCCTTATAACCAAGCGCGACGGGAGCCGCGAGAACTTTAGCGAGGCAAAGCTCACCCGCACGCTCATACGCTCCTGCATCGGGTACGAGCACATCATCGACGTGCCGTCCGTCATCGCGCGCGTGCGCCAAGAGATGTACGACGGCATCAAAACCAAAGAGATACACGACGTGCTTATTATGGTCGTGCGCTCGATGATAGAGCGCGACCCGGCGCACTCCTACGTGGCGGCGCGCCTGCTCCTTTTGTACCTGTACCGCGAGGTGCTCGGCGATATTGATTACGAAAAAATGGAGGAGGCGCACCGCGACGCTTTTGCGCGCACCATTGCGCGCGGCGTAGAGCTCGGGCAGTTTGACAAGCGCATGATGGACTTCGACCTCTCCGCGCTCGCCGACGCCCTGCAGCTTGACCGCGATAGGGAGTTTAAATATCTCGGGCTCCAGACACTGCTTGCCAACTACCTTTCCAAAGAGCATGCCACGCGCAAACTGCTCGAGACGCCGCAGATATTCTGGATGCGCGTCGCCATGGGATGCGCTATCGTCGAAAAGACGCCCGAGGACCGCAACCGCTACGCTATCGAGTTTTATGAGGCGATGTCCAGCATGCACTACACGCCGTCCTCGCCGACGCTGTATCACGCGGGGCTCGCTCTGCCACAGCTCTCCTCCTGCTTCCTTTCCACGGTGCCGGACGACCTGCACGCAATATTCGACGAGTACAAAGACGGCGCGCAACTGCTCAAATATGCCGGAGGCTTAGGGGTGGACTGGTCGGCCGTGCGCGCCACCGGCTCGATGGTCAAAAAGACCGGCGTCGAGTCGCAGGGCGTCATACCGTTTCTAAAAATCGCCAACGACGTCACCATCTCCATCAACCGCTCGGGGCGCCGCCGTGGCGCCGCGGCCGTGTATCTGGAGTACTGGCACCTCGATATAGAAGACTTTATGGAGCTGCGCAAAAACACCGGCGACGAGCGGCGCCGCGCCCACGACCTC
>Ga0209210_1002062_pt1 | contig 15348 bp, 13 predicted proteins | sample RifGroA1_FD_183991 | JGI IMG/M metagenome (GOLD analysis project Ga0209210, IMG submission 183991) | Contaminated groundwater microbial communities from Rifle, Colorado, USA - Rifle Groundwater A1 (SPAdes) (version 2) | ecosystem: Environmental > Aquatic > Deep subsurface > Groundwater >...
TTGGTAGTGTGATGCGGAGCTTAAAAGCCAAAGCCGACACACAACTTATAAAAAAAATGTTAGAAGAAAGGATGAAATGAGCGAGGGAGTAGATTTAGGCAAAGATATTTATATTTTAAAAGGACCAAACAGGGGGAGAGTCCGAGATAAACAAGTAGCACATGAAGCTGCAAATAGACACAGACAAAATATTGAAGTCATAACGAAGACTATTTTACCTGATATTGAAGATACCGCTCCTGAATTTAAAAAATTTAAACACGAAATGGTAAAAAAAGATATACAAAGTAAATTCTTCAAAAATCTTTCAAATAACGAAGAACTGACAGCCCAAGCATATAATACGGTTATGCAAGAAAGACAATTAAAAAAAACTAAAAAAGAATTAACCATTGATGAATTAACAGGCTTAGTTAATAAAAAAGAGTTTCAAAGACGCGTAAAACAAGAAATGAATTTGATAGATAGAAGTTTATATGGAGTTTTAACAGTTATCATGATGGATTTAGATAATTTTAAACTTATAAATGATCAATTTGGTCATAATACCGGTGATGGGGCTCTTAAATTATTTGCTGAAATCTTGAAAGAAAACACCAGATCTTATGATGTTCCTTCCCGTTTAAGCGGTGATGAATTTGCGATTCTTGAAATTAATGGACCAAGTGATAGTTTTAAATTAATTAGAAAAAGAGTTGAAACAAAATTAGATGAATTGAAAAATGATCCAAAATATTCTGCTTGGTTAAAACTAACAAACGTAAGTATGGGAGTAGCTCAATATCATAAAGGAGACAATATAACACCTGAAGAATTAATGGGTAGAGCGGATGATGCTATGTATCACGCAAAAAAACAATCTGGAACATCAAGTGTAGTATGGTATCAAGACATGGATAAGCGTCCCCTTTGATTTTTAAGATTTAAAATAAATTATGTCAGATTTTACACACTTACACGTTCACAGTGAATTTTCCCTTCTTGATGGACTTTGCCGCATGGAAGATCTGATAGCTAAAGCAAAAGAGTTAAACATGGATTCTATTGCTCTGACTGATCACGGCACAATGTATGGTACTATTAAATTTTATCAACAAGCTAAGGCTGCCGGAATTAAACCGATAATTGGAGTTGAAGCATATGTGGCAGCCAAATCCCGTTTTGATAAACAACCCTCAATTGACAGAGATCAATATCATTTAGTTCTATTGGCCAAAAATGACATTGGATATAAAAATTTATTGAAACTGGTCAGCTTAGCTAATTTGGAAGGTTTTTATTATAAACCCAGAATAGATAAAGAAATATTACATAAACACAGTGAGGGGTTAATTGCTTTATCAGCGTGTTTAGGAGGAGAAATTCCGTCACTGCTTTTGGAAAATCAAAATGATAAAGCAGAAAAAATTGCGAGAGAATATTTAGAAATATTCGGTGAGGGTAATTTTTATTTAGAGCTTCAGATGCATCCTAATATCCAAGAACAAGATATGGTAAATGAAAAACTGGTAAAAATTTCGAGAAAAATCGGAATTCCAATGGTAGCCACCAATGACGTTCATTATATAAATCCGGATGATGCTGAAGCTCACGAAATACTTTTATGTGTACAGACGCAAAGAACAATTATTGAAAAAAATCGACCCATGTCAATGCTTAGCTCTCCGGATTTTTATTTAAGATCTCAGGATGAAATGAAAAATTTGTTTGCCAGATACCCAGAAGCAATTGAAAATTCCAGAAAAATAGCAAATAGATGTAATTTAGAAATTACTTTAGGCAAATGGATATTACCCCGTTTTCCGGTGCCCGTTACAGAAACAGCCGAAACATATTTAAAAAAAGCTGCGTATGCTGGTGCTATAAAAAAATTCGGTGATTTAATTCCGGAAAAAGTTAATCAGCGATTGGAATATGAATTATCTATTATTACAAAAAAGCGTTATTCTACATATTTTTTAATAGTGGCAGATTTTGTAAATTGGGCTAAACAAAATCAAATTTTTGTAGGTCCGGGAAGAGGTTCTGCTGCCGGATCTTTGGTGTCTTATGTGTTAGGTATCACAGGTATTGACCCGTTTTATTTTAATTTACCATTTGAAAGATTTTTAAATCCGGAAAGACCTAGTCCGCCTGACATTGATTTGGATTTTGCCGATGATAGACGTGATGAAGTGATTGCATATGTGACGCAAAAATACGGAGCTGATAAAGTAGCCCAAATAATCACTTTTGGAACAATGGAAGCCAGACAAGCTATCAGAGATACGGGCCGTGCATTGGGTATGCCATATGCACAACCTGACAGAATTGCGAAATTGATTCCTATGGGTTTTCAGGGAAGTGCGATGACGATTGATAAGGCTTTGAAAATGTCAGCAGATTTAAACGTTGCCTACAATACTGAAGAGGAAACAAAAAAACTATTGGATTTGGCCCGTAAACTTGAAGGTGTATCCAGACATGCGTCAGTGCATGCAGCTGGAGTTGTGATTGCCGATAAGCCATTGGTGGAATATACACCGCTGCAAAAAGAAGCCAGAGGTGAAAAAATAGTTACCCAATACGATATGTACACGGTCGGAGAAGACGGGATCGGACTTTTAAAAATGGATTTTTTGGGACTGAGAAATTTAACGATAATTGGAAAAACTCTGCAGCTCATCAAACAAATACGGGGAGAAAATGTAAATATTTCAAAAATTCCTCTTGATGATGAGGAAACATTTAAATTGCTTTCCAAAGGAGAAACAACTGGAATTTTTCAACTAGAATCTGCTGGAATGAGACGTTATATCAAAGATCTTAAACCAACATCAGTTTTTGACTTAATGGCAATGGTGGCTTTATATCGTCCTGGTCCAATGGGCGTGATTCCTGAATTTATTGCCCGCAAACATGATGCATCAAAAATTACTTATCCGCATCCGTTGTTGGAAAAAGTTTTGGCCAATTCATATGGAATTATTGCTTATCAGGACGATGTGTTGTTAACTGCTATTACTTTAGCCGGATATTCTTGGGGAGAAGCGGATAAGTTAAGAAAAGCAGTTGGTAAAAAAATAATATCAGAAATGAAAAAGCAGGAAGAAAAATTTATCGCCGGCTGTAAAAAAAATGGTGTTACGCAAGAAAAAGCTGCAGAAATCTTTCATTTGATAGAACCTTTTGCCGGATATGGATTTAACAAAGCTCATGCAGCATGTTATGCCATGATTGCATATTGGACTGCTTATCTTAAATCGCGTTATTCTGTTGAATTTATGACCGCAGTCTTAAGTGCTGAATCCCGAGCTACTTCTGGACCTATCAAAGAAGAAAAATTAAGCATGTTGGTTGAGGAATGTAAAAGAATGAAAATTCATTTATTGGGTCCAGATATTAACCGTTCACAAGTTGATTTTTTTATTGAAAAAGATGCTAGACGCAATAATTGTATCCGTTTTGGCTTATCAGCCATAAAAAATGTCGGTAGCGCTGCAATTGACACAATTTTATCTTCACGCAGAAGAGACAGTAATTTTAGTTCTTTGGCTGATTTTTGTTCACGGGTAGATTTGTCCAAAGTAAATAAAAAAATTATGGAAAGTCTTATTAAAAGCGGCGCATTTGATGAATTTGGAGGTAGGGCCGCACAAATGACAGCTTTAAGCCAAATTATGCTGGAGGCAAATAAACAAAGAAAAAATTCCGATTCCGGACAAATTGGTTTATTTGCTGAAAGTGCAAATATTGCCTTTACAGCTTTACCTAATGTGGAAGAATTTACAAAAACCGAAACCTTGCATTTTGAAAAAGAATTATTCGGATTTTATTTGACAGAACATCCGTTAACGCCAATGTTTTCCAAAATTGCTCCCCGGGTAACTCATAATATTTCTGATTTAAATACAGATGATGTTGGTGCGGTTGTTTTAGTTGGTGGAGTTATCACACAGGTTAAAAAAATAGTTACCAAAACTTCAAATCAGGAAATGGCTTTTGCACGTGTATCTGATTTATCAGGTACAATAGAAGTAGTGGTATTTCCCAGAGTTTATGCTTTGGTTAAAAAAATTTTATTGTCAGATAGTGTGGTATTGGTAAAGGGAAAAATGGATGAAAAAGATGGACGTTTAATGCTTTTGGCTAATGATATTTTTACTCCATAGACATATCTAATATGTATAAGAGTTTAAAATATTTTTTAGTATAATGTGATTTCTTAGTTGATTTACAGGTAAAATTAATGATTTTATAATTGACTAAGAATTACAAATGTTTTAAAATGAATCAGCCTGCGACAAAAAAAGTTCTAAATCTAGATAATGAAACGGGATATCAGGTGGATGAAAAAGATAATATTGATATAAAAGAAAATAAGCCTGCACCAATGATTCAGGCTACGGAAATTGGGATGATGATAGCGCTTCCAATCACATTGGGAACGCTTTTTGGTTTATGGTTGGATAATAAATTTTTAACACATCCTAAATTATTGTTGTCTGGATTATTGACTGGCGTATTTTTAAGTTTTACAAATTTATATTTCATAGTTAAACAATTTAGTAAAAAAAGGGATAAATAATGGGTAATTTACATATATCGCTGGCGGCTGAAAAAATTTTTTCAATTTTTGGATTGCCGATAACTAATTCAATCTTAACTACGTGGTTGGTGATGTTAATATTAAGTTTATTTGCTTTTTTTGTCACCAGAAATATTACTTTGATTCCTTCTACAATTCAATCAATTGGAGAATTTATTATTGATTCATTGTACAAATTATTTGCAAGCGTCGTAGGTGAAGATAAAATCGGGGCTTTTTTTCCGTTATTAGCAACCATTTTTCTATTTATCATTATTTCTAATTGGATCGGACTTTTACCCGGAGTTGGATCAATTGTAGTTTACGAAAATTCTGAAGGAGAATCACATTCAAATATTGAAATACTTAAAACTTCTTATGCAAGTGAACCTGTGATTGATAAAACAACAACAACAAAAGTCAAAACCGTACCGCTTTTCAGAGGAGCTACAGCTGATTTAAATACTACATTGGCAATTGCTTTGATTGCGATGACATCAATTCAATATTTCGGTTTGAAAACTTTGGGAATCTCCTATTTAAAGAAATTTTTTAATTTTACCAATCCGATTTATTTTTATGTAGGAATTTTGGAATTAATTTCCGAATTTTCAAAAATTATTTCATTTTCTTTCCGGTTATTCGGAAATATTTTTGCCGGAGAAGTTTTACTGACGGTAATTGCATTCTTGATTCCGGTGATTGCACCATTACCTTTTTTGGGACTTGAATTATTTGTCGGATTTATCCAAGCAGTTGTGTTTGCTATGTTAACAGCAGTATTTTTGAAAATGGCAACAATTTCACATGAAGCGCATTAAGTTTTTTTTGAAAGATAGCAAAGATAAAAAGATATTAAGATATTGAGAAATTAAGATAATTATATCTCAGTATTTCATTTAAAGGGGGTGAATTTTTAAATTTATGGATATGCAATTATTAGCCACAGGTTTAACAATTGCCATTGGAGGTTTAGCGCCAGCTATTGCAATTGGACTTATTGCATCTAAAGCAGTTGAGGCAATGGGAAGAAATCCTGAAGCATCATCTACAATTCAAACAGCAATGGTTTTAGGTATGGCATTTGCTGAAGCTATTGCTATTTACGCATTGGTCGTAGCTTTGATTTTGAAATTTGCATAATTAGCAGCGATCCTCCTTCGCATAAAGCTACGGAGGACAGGTAAGCAATAAGAGATAGGATATAAGCAATTAAAATAACTTAACTTATCACTTATAACTTATTACTTATAACTAAAATATGGAAAAATTAGGAATTCAACTACCAATGTTATTAACACAGATTGTAAATTTTACAATCATGCTTTTGTTATTAACCAAGTTTTTATATAAGCCGATTTTAAAGGCTTTAAAAGAGAGGAAAGAAAAAATTTCCCAAGGACTTATATATGCTGAAAAAATGCAGGCAGAAGAGGAAAAAATGCTTAAAAAGCATGAAGAAATTTTACAAAAAACACATCTTGAAGCAAAGAAAATAATTGATCAGGCAAAAAAAGATGCGACCAGCGTCAAATCAGAAATTTTGGCACAAGGAAAATTGGAAAATGAAGAAATGAAAGCCAAAATGGAAAATGATTTAAATAATAAACTTAATGAAATGTCTGAGGAAATGTCACAGAAAACTGTAAAAGTGGCAGCAGAAATGACTAAGAAACTTTTGGCTGACATTATTACTCCTGCACAACAACATCAGATGATTGAAAAAAATTTAAAAAACTTGGAAAACAGTCATGAAAAATAAAAGTGTTGATAAGCATATTTTTCAAGAAGCGTTTGATTTGATGAATTCGGAACGAAACAGCGTTTTCTTGGATGAGCTTGAAAATAAAATCAGTGAGGCAGTGTTAAAAACCAAGGGCATTGAGGAAGCATTGCTTTATAGTGCTGTTGAATTATCAAAAGACGAAAAAAACAAATTTGAAAAGACTATTTTTCAGATACTCAAACATGAAGTTAAAGTGAACTACCGGATAGAGCCAAAATTATTAGGCGGTTTAAGAATTCATTTAGGAGACTGGAAAATTGATGGTACTCTTATTTATCAATTAGAACGCTTGAAGCGTAGTTTAGGAGGAAATTAAAAACATGAAAACAGGCCAACAATTAGCAGATCAAATTTTACAAAAAATTGCTAAATTTCAACCAGTTTTAGAAGAAAAATTAACTGGAAAAATTATTGAAGTTTCTGATGGAGTTGCTAAAATTTCAGGACTTTATGGCGTTACTTACATGGAGATGGTGGAATTTCCCCACGGAATCATGGGTGTAGCTATCAATTTGGAAGAAAATAGTGTTGGAGCGATAGTTTTAGGAGATTACCTGGTTTTAAATGAAGGTGATGAAGTAAAAAATACCGGTAAACTTCTATCAGTACCGGTGGGTGAAAATTTGATTGGCAGAGTGTTAAATCCCTTGGGTGATCCGATTGATGGAAAAGGTGAAATTGTAACTAACAAAAGATATCCTATTGAAAAAATTGCACCTGGTGTAACTTTAAGACGTCCGGTAAATACTTCTGTTGCAACGGGTATAAAAGCCATTGATTCTCTTGTGCCAATTGGTAGAGGTCAGAGAGAATTAATCATTGGTGACAGAGGTACAGGAAAAACCCAAATTGCTCTAGATACAATTATCAATCAACGTGAGGAAAAAATGATATGTATTTATGTAGCCATAGGACAAAAATCATCAAGAATTGCTCAAGTTGTAGCAGCGCTGGAAAAATATAAAGCTTTGGAACATACAATTACTGTTGTAGCAAGTGCATCTGATCCGGCCTCACTCCAATACATTGCTCCATATGCAGGATGTGCGATGGGTGAATATTTTATGGATAAAGGCAAAGACGTGTTAGTTATTTATGATGATTTGACTAAACATGCTTGGGCATATAGACAAATATCTTTGATTTTACGTCGTCCTTCAGGCCGTGAAGCTTATCCTGGAGATGTGTTTTATTTACATTCAAGATTACTGGAAAGAGCATGTAGACTAAATGAAGAAAATGGCGGAGGTTCAATCACAGCCTTACCGATCATTGAAACACAGGCTGGAGATTTGTCTGCTTATATTCCTACAAATGTTATTTCTATCACAGATGGACAAATATTTTTGGAAACTGATTTATTTAATTCAGGTATGCGTCCGGCTATTTCAGTCGGTTTGTCAGTATCAAGAGTAGGAGGGTCAGCTCAAATAAAAGCCATGAAACAGGTGGCTGGAAAACTCAAACTGGAATTAGCTCAATACCGGGAATTGGCAGCATTTGCTCAATTTGCATCAGATTTAGATCCTGTAACAAAAGCTCAAATCGATCGTGGATTTCGAATGACCGAACTGTTAAAACAAGATATTTATGTGCCGATGCCGGTTGAAAAACAAGTCGCATTACTCTGGACAGGTTTAAATGGATTTTTGGATGATATTTCTACGAATAAAATTTTTGAATTTGAAAAAAACTTCTTGGAATATTTAGACACATCAGGACGGAAACTTTTAAAAAGCATTAAAGAAGAGAAAAAATTATCAGAAAATTTAGAAAAACAATTGAAAAAAATCACTGAAGATTTTAAGAAGTTGTTTAAAAATTGGAATTAAAAGGTAAAACAATTTCATAAGATTCTGTAATGATCCTCCATAGGGTAGATCAAACAGACTCTAAAAAAACATTTAGTAAATAAATATGGCTAGTGAACGTTTAATCAAAAGAAGAATTAAGTCAGCGGGTAATATTGCAAAAATTACCAAAGCAATGCAAATGATGGCTGCATCAAAAATGAAAAAAGCTCAAAATTTAGCTTTATCAGGTAGACCATATGCACAAAAAATTGCTGAAATGGTGTCAACTTTCGTAGCAAAAATTGACGCAGATAAACATGCTTTATTGAAAATAAATGAAAAAGGGAAAACATTAATCGTATTAATTAGTACAAATAAAGGGTTGTGCGGTGGATTTAATGCTAATTTAACCAGATCAATTGTGAAATGGTTCAAAGAAGAGGATCTGAAAAACTTTGTATTTGTGACTATGGGAAAAAGAGGTGAAAATTTTTTAGTTAGAAACCAAAGAACATTGATAGCAGATTTTTCAGATAATTTACCATATTCAAAACATATTGGATCAGTCACAAAATATATAGTCGATGGATATATAAAAGGAGAATTTAAGGAAGTTTATTTAGTTTATAATAATTTTATTTCTGCGTTACAGCAAGATCCAACTAATAAAAAAATATTACCGATGAGTGAATTTAATTTATCGGGTAATGAAGCAGACAAAACAAAACCCTTAGAATTTATTGTTGAGCCGAAAATTGAAACGATTTTAGATTCATTGTTGATTAATTATTTAGAAAATCAAGTCCGAGATGCGATTATGGAATCAGCAGCATCAGAACATAGTGCGCGGATGATTGCCATGAAAAATGCAACTGATAACGCATTGGAGCTGATGGATTTATTAACTCTAGAATATAATAAAGCCAGACAAGAAAAAATTACTTATGAAATTGCTGAAATTGTTACAGCACGCTTAGCAGTTGAATAAATATTTGAAAGGAAAATTATGCACAATTTAAAAGTCGGTAAAATTATTCAAATTATCGGACCAGTTGTAGATGTGGTTTTTGATGGTGTTCCGCCTCCTTTATATCAAGCTTTAAAAGTTGAAAATGAGATTACTAAAGAAAAATTGATTTTGGAAATTGCTGCTCACATGGGTGAAGGCAAAGTGAGAACTGTGGCACTTGGACCAACTGATGGTTTAACTAGAGGGTGTAAAGTTTTGGACACTGGCAGTTTAATTTCTGTACCAGTTGGGAAAGAAGTTTTAGGTAGAATATTTAATGTAATCGGAGAAACAATTGACGGCAAAGGTCCAGTAAAAGCAAAAAAATACATGCCAATCCATCGTCAAGCTCCCCCGTTAAAAGATCAGGAAGTAAAAGCAGATATTTTTGAAACAGGACTTAAAGTCATTGATTTGATTGCCCCTTTCGTAAAAGGTGGAAAAGTTGCTATTTTTGGAGGAGCAGGTGTTGGTAAAACAGTTTTGATACAGGAATTAATCAGAAACGTAGCTCAAGTTCATGGTGGCGTATCAGTTTTCTGCGGTGTGGGAGAAAGATCCAGAGAAGGTAATGATTTATGGCTTGATATGAAAGAGACAGGAGTCATAGATAAAACAGCGCTCATGTTTGGACAAATGAATGAACCACCCGGATCACGTTTAAGAGTAGCATTATCAGGATTAACCATGGCAGAATATTTCCGGGATGAAGAAAATCAGGACGTATTATTATTTATTGATAATATTTTCCGTTTTGCTCAAGCAGGAAGTGAAGTGTCTGCGCTTTTAGGCAGAATTCCTTCAGCAGTAGGTTATCAACCAACTCTTGCATCTGAAATGGGCGCACTGCAAGAAAGAATTACTTCTACTAAAAAAGGTTCAATTACATCAGTTCAGGCGGTTTATGTACCAGCTGATGATTATACTGATCCTGCTCCAGTTGCTACTTTTTCGCATTTAGATGCATCTGTGGCATTGGATCGGGCTATTTCTGAACAAGGAATTTTTCCAGCAGTTGATCCGTTGGCTTCTACTTCCAGAGCATTGACCCCATCAGTTGTAGGAAAAGAACATTATATTGTTGCAAGAAATGTACAGAAAATTTTGCAAAGATATAAGGAACTACAGGATATTATTGCGATTTTGGGAATGGAAGAATTATCTGACGAAGACAAATTGATTGTGTCACGGGCTCGTAAAATTCAAAAGTTTTTCTCACAACCGATGTTTGTCGCAGAACCTTTTACTGCAAAAGCAGGTAAATTTGTATCAAGAGAAGAAACTGTTAAAGGTTTTAGTGAAATTTTGGAAGGTAAACATGATGATAAAAATGAACAGGCATTTTATATGGTGGGGGGTATTGAGGAAGTGAAATAAATTTTTAATTTTTAATTTTAAATTTTTAATCAAATTCGAATGTTTAAATTTTTAAAATTATAATATTTACATGCCTGTCGGCAGACAGGGATTTCATTTTAAATTTCAAATTTTAAATTTAAAATTTTTAAGATATGCAAATAAATCTTGAAATTGTGACTCCGGAAAGAATCGCTTATACAGATTCCGTAGACATGATTACGGTTCCGGGTGTTGATGGGATTTTGGGAATTTTACCTCGACATGCACCTTTGTTTGCTCAACTTACTGAAGGAGAAGTCAAAATATCTAAAGGCAATCAGGAATTATTTTTGGCAATCGGTGGAGGATTTATTGAAGTCATGCCTAAGAAAGTAATGATTTTAGTGACAAAGGCGATGTATGCGGATGAATTAAATGAAACAGAAATCAATCAAGCCAAAATTCAGGCTCTTGAAGCTTTGAAACAAAAAATTACACCTCAGGAGAAAATAATTGCCCAGGCGATGCTTCGACAATCAATAGTTGATCTGAAACTTTTACGCAAACGAAAAATCCATCATTAACATATTTTTTATTGACTAAAAATCCTATTTTTGGTAAATTAAACCATGCCCCTAAAAAAACCAGTTTACATTTTTGTTTCAGGTGGAGTTTTATCAGGACTTGGTAAAGGCGTCACAGCTGCTTCGATTGCTCTGACTTTACAAGCCCGCGGATTTAAAGTCACTTCTGTAAAATGCGAAAATTATCTCAATATTGATTCAGGCCTAATCAATCCTATTGAACACGGTGATCCGTTTTTGTGTGAAGACGGGACTGAGGCAGATATGGATATGGGCACTTATGAAAAATTTTTAAACAGAAATATTTTACGGCACAATTTCATCACTATGGGGCAAATTTATCAGACAGTGATTTCCAAAGAACGTAACTTTGAATATAAAGGCGAAGATGTAGAAGCTATCCCTCATGTAACTGATGAAATTATCAAAAGAATCAAAGAAGCAGCCCAAAAAGATCAAGCTGAAATAGTATTGATTGAATTAGGTGGTACAGCTGGAGAATACCAAAATGTTTTATATTACGAATCATCAAGAATCATGAAAATAGTTTATAAAGAATTGGTAGTACATGTTCATGTCAGTTACTTACCAACTCCCGCTCATTTAGGAGAACCAAAAACAAAACCAACGCAGTTATCGGTAAAACATTTGCAGGCTATGGGAATTCAACCTGATTTTATTGTTTGCCGAGGAGAAAAATCCATTGATAAAAGGCGACGTGAACGTCTGGCTATGTTTTGTAATGTAGAAGCTGATCATGTAATCAATAATCCTGATGTTACAACTGCCTATGCAGTGCCTTTAATTTTTGAAGATCAAAAATTTCCGGAGAAAATTTTAGACTTAGTAAAATATCCGCAAAAACTACCTAATTTGGATTGTTGGAGACAATTAATCGAAAAAATACACGTAAGTCAAAATAAACAGATTGAAATTGCCATTGTGGGTAAGTATTTTGCCACAGGTGATTATGAGCTCAGAGATTCTTACGCAGCTTTACTTGATGCTCTTGATCATGCAGGTTGGCAATTTGGGTTGACGATAAAAGCCCGATTTATAAATTCTGCGAAAATTGAAAATGGAGAGTCAGTGAGAGAATTACTTAAAGGCGTAAAAGGCATTATTGTGCCCATTGGGTGGGGACCCAGGGGTGTTGAAGGAAAAATCCAAGCCATCAAATATGCAAGAGTTAATAAAATTCCTTATTTAGGTTTATGTTATGGCATGCAACTGGCAGCTGTAGAATTTGCCAGAAATGTTTTAGGGCTTGTTGGTGCCCATACCTCAGAATGTGACCCAAAAACTAAATATCCTGTAGTACATTTAATTTCTGCTCAAAAAGATGCCATGAACAGGCGGGCTTATGGAGGTACTATGCGGTTAGGAAAATGGGATTGCGATATTGCCAAAAATACTATATCTGACGCTTCTTATACAAAATATCATGGATTTATAAAAGATCATGTTGTGGGAGAACGCCACCGTCATCGTTACGAGTTTAATAATTTTTACCGGTCTCAATTTGAAAAGAAAGGCCTGATCATAGCTGGGCAGTCAGTTCTGGAAAAATTAGTCGAAATTATAGAATTGCCCAAAAGTGTGCATCCGTTTTTTGTGGGTACTCAATTTCATCCGGAATATAAAAGCCGGCCTTTATCTCCGCATCCGTTATTTCTAAGTTTCATTGATGCTTGTAAAACATTTGGCAGTTGACAAACAGCGGAATTTTTTCTATACAATTAAGTAGGGAATTGCCCTCCAATACGAGGGCTTTTTTTATGGATTTATAAACTTTTTATGAAAAGTAAATTTACGGTGATTATCGGATCTCAATGGGGAGATGAAGGTAAAGGAAAATTGGTTGATGCATTGGCCGAAGATTTTGATGTGGTTGGTAGATTTAACGGTGGTAATAATGCCGGACATACAGTGATTTACAAAGAACAACCAATTAAATTACACGTATTACCATCAGGTGTTTTTCAAAAAAAACAATTGTTGATTGCACAAGGCACTGTTTTTGACCCGGAAATACTGTTAAAAGAACTTGGTGACTTACAAAAATTAAAAATAACCCCAAAATTAATGATCGATTACCGGGTGAATTTGGTGATGCCGTATCATAAATTATTTGACGGAGCTCATGAAGCCTGGAAGGGAAAAAGGGCTACCGGTAGCGTGAGAGTCGGAATCGGTTATTGTTATGAAGACAGAAACAATCGGTCCGGCATAAGATGCGAAGATTTATTTTACCCGGAAATATTACGAAAGAAAGTTGCGACACTATGGCCTTTGAAAAAAGCTATTTTAGAGAAAGTTTACGGAGTCAAAACAGATTTGACAGCTGATAAAATTATTAACCGGATTTTATTTTTATCTAAAATTATAAAACCGTTTGTAGGAGATGTGTCGAATTATGTTAATCAAAATATAATTCGAAAAAATATGTTATGGGAAGGGGCTATGGCTACCATGCTGGATGCAAATTTTGGAACTTATCCATATACTGTAGCAAATAATACTTTTGCATCATCAATTTTTTCATCTCTGGGAATTCCGCAAATACCTTTAAATGTCATTGGGGTTGTTAAAGCTTATACAACTAGAGTTGGTGGAGGACCGTTTCCTACAGAACAAAAAAATATAATTGGAAAATCATTGCAAAGTATTGGTAAAGAAATAGCAGCTACATCAGGAAGGGTGAGAAGATGCGGATGGTTGGATTTACCTGTTGTTAAATTTGCCAACCGTTTAAATCAATTTACCAGCCTTGCCATAACCAAGCTGGATGTTTTAAGTGAATTTGATGAAATTAAAGTTGGAGTAAAATATAAATGCGGGAATAAAACTATTACCGAATATCCAGCAATTTCTCATAAATTTTACAAATGTAAACCGATTTATCAAAAACTGGCAGGTTGGCAAACACCTATTAATCAAATTCAAAAATATAAAAATTTACCAAAACAAGCAAAACAATATTTAGAATTTATTGAAAAAAATATTCAAGTTCCGATAAAATATATTTCTGTTGGTCCTGAAAGAGGAGCATTATTTACAAAATAATCGTTTTATTGTTCGATCCCGACAATCATTTGACTAAACAAAGAAAATCGGGAGAGAACTAATAATGTTTACTTCTCTCTCGACTAAAGTCGAGTTCGAAGAATAAACATACGATTAAAAAAATATTTATTAAGGAGATTCTATGAATAAAAACATTGGTAAAGGTTTAACTTATGATGATGTATTATTAATTCCGCAAAAATCATCAATTGCATCCAGAAAAGAAGTTGATACCCAGACTTTTATTACCAAAAATATTCCTTTACAGATTCCTTTTGTATCATCCAATGTAGATACCGTAACAGAAAGTCATATGGCCATTGAAATGGCGAAATTAGGCTGTATCGGTTTTATTCATAGATTTATGACCATTCCCAAACAAGTCAAAGAGGTAGACAGCGTTAAAAGAAGCGAAGGATTTATTATGGGTAATCCTTTGGTATTGGGTCCCAGTACCAAATTGATGGATGCAAGGTCAAAAATGAAAGCTGCCCAAGTTTCCTCAGTGATTGTAGTTGATCGTGAAAATAAGGTTTTGGGCTTGGTAAGTGACAGAGATACCTGGTTTGAAGATAATGAAAATATAATTTTAGAGAAACTGATGACCCCGTTTGATAAATTAATTACAGCGCCTTTGCACATCAGTTGGAAAGAAGCTAGAGTTTTATTTAAAAAATATAAAATTGAAAAACTGCCGATAATTGCTAAAGACAAAAAATTATTAGGTTTAATCACTTCAAGGACAGTTTTAAATGTGGAAAAATATCCCTTAGCTACAAAAGACAAACAAGGGAGGCTCAGAGTTGGTGCAGCAATTGGAGTGGTGGGAGATTATTTTGAAAGAGCTCATGAACTTGTCAAGGTTGGAGTGGATATTTTGGTAGTAGATATTGCTCACGCGCATTCAATTCATGGCCTGAATGCCATAAAAAAAGTCCGTAAAGCGTTTCCGAAAGTGGAGATAGTAGGCGGAAATATTGCCACTTACGAAGGTGCAAAAGACATGATCAGATTGGGTTGTGATGCTCTAAAAGTCGGTATCGGGCCGGGTGGAATTTGTATCACCAGGATGGTGGCCGGAGCCGGTGTTCCGCAGCTGACAGCGATTATGGAAGTATGCAAAGCAACTCATCGGGCAAAAATACCGGTAATTGCCGATGGAGGTACAAACTTTCCAGGTGACATGTCTAAAGCTTTGGCAGCCG
>Ga0209210_1002066_pt1 | contig 15324 bp, 18 predicted proteins | sample RifGroA1_FD_183991 | JGI IMG/M metagenome (GOLD analysis project Ga0209210, IMG submission 183991) | Contaminated groundwater microbial communities from Rifle, Colorado, USA - Rifle Groundwater A1 (SPAdes) (version 2) | ecosystem: Environmental > Aquatic > Deep subsurface > Groundwater >...
CATTGTGCTGACACTGCTGTAGGGAGCAATTGTGCCGTCATGGAATGCTGAACCAGAATCTGTCGGCAACGCCCCATATCCTCCTTCATATTGTCCGTTAGGCTTATAGACGGCACTCAAGCCCCAGCTGTCTGAGCCATATGAAGAATAAGCTGCTGAATTGTCAATTACAAATTGTCTTGATGCTTTTGTTGCATTAATGCTGTTTTCCCACCAATCAACTGCTTCAACGCCCGGCATTATTTCATTTGGCTTGTCTTTTCCTATTGCTTGAAAGTCAATCCAAGCATGAGCAAATTCATAAGTGAACAAAGAACCAAAATAAGAATTAACTAATTCATAACCTGCATAATTTCTTTTTACTCTTTGCCAGCTAAATAGAGATTTCTGAAAATCTGTATTATTTGGATCAGATGTTAGAGATATTACTGAAATAAGAATTGATTCATCGCCCGGACGATCCCATGTTTGTCTAAAAATACCGCTGCTGGGATCCCATCCATGGCTGAATTGATAATCAATTCCATTGTTTGATGGAAAATTATTTTGCGGCGTTTTTAAAAAATATGACCAATTTGCCCTTTCTAGAATTGTATCTGCTTTTTGCTTTGTTTCTCCTTGAAAATACTCTCCTGCTGTAATAATTCCTGCAAACAAAATAGCTGAATCAATTGTTGAAACTTCTGAGCCTGGAGCTCTTGTTCCATCTGCTCTAATAAAATGGTAAAACAAACCTTCCTTTCCATAAAAAGATTCGCTTTGTGATTGCCCATTTTGAATATCTATTAATGCATCCAGAATTTGGTTTGTTCTTACCCTTAATTGTTCTGGGGTATATGTCCACTCCGATGTTGAGCCATAACGCTCCGCCATTACTGCAAAAGCCGTTAATCCAAAGCCAGTTGCTGCAATGCTTGAAAAATCAGTTGTTGAAGTATCCTTAACAAAGCCATTTGAGAGTGCCTGCTCATAGAAATACTTTGCCGCTTGTGCCTGCGTTTTATCAAGCAAAACATCATCTGATATTACTGGAACCGGAGGGTTTCCTATTGAATTTAAAGCAATATAATCAATTTTAAAATTCGGAGGATTTGTGCCGTATCCAATTGGTGCAATGTTTTTTCCATATAATTTTATATAATTAGTTCCTTCTTGAAAAACAGAAGAATTTATTGGAATTATAAACTTCCCTAACCTATTATCTGAAGATTTTGTTTGTTCATTCCGGCACTTATTTCCAAAATAACATCGGGCGTGCCCAAGTAATTTCTAAATGTGACATTAAATTCCAGCTCAATTTCATCTGATAAAGGCTGATCAGTTAAGTTAAAGATGTAATAAACTGTATTTCCCTCCCAGCCCATCTCTGGGGGGCAAACATTGCCCAAGAACACATTACAATCTGCGCTTGTAAATAAAAACCCGCCATCATCCGGAGAAACTTCCCAAATAGCCAATGCACTGGCAAAAGAGACTAAGAAAACCATGTTTATCAAAAATAAAACTGTTAAAAGCAACCTCTGAACGGATTTTCTTAACATCTTACTTGGCAAAGAGCAGAAAGTATATATAGATTTACAATATTTTTAATATATCTTATTTTTGCGGGGATTAAAACTCCATTTCTATCCTTAATTCCATAAGATCAAATGTGAAGTCGCACATATTTCTTAGATGGCTCAGTATACTTTTTATTTTATCTTCTGCTGGCTTCTTGTTCTCAGTTTTATCTTTTTCTTTATAGTAGTTTTTCCACACATCAATATTATCTTGGCTATATTCAATTAATTGCTCTTTGTCAAATTTATAAAAAAGCTTATAGTAAGTTTCAAAATGATTCTTTATTCTCTTTGCAAAAGAGAGCGTTTCCTTAATTGATTTTTTGCTGAAAGTAATATATTTGCTTATATATTTAAATTCGTCCCCTATAATCTCAAGCAAAAAAAGTGTTGAAAATAATAAAGTTTTCTTCTCATCGGGAAAAGAAGTTGAAATTTTGTTTAAGATTCTGCAGCAATAATCAACTAGCCTATCAACATTTAAATCAATTATGTAAATCTCCCTATATATATCTGCACTGCCAAACTCATCCTTTTCTATTGCTTCTATCATTCTATCAAACATATGCAAAATAACAAAAAATATTCTCCTCAAAGAGTTGTCAAATTCTTTTGGTGTTAATTCTCCCATCTCTCTTATTATACAATAATTTTTTTCTGCTTCTATAATTCCCATTCCTATAAAACGATCTACTATGCTCTGGATTAAGACGAGGGAAGTTTTTTTCGGTATGTTTTCCTCCAATTCAGCATACGGGGAATGTTTTATAGAATAATGATAAGGATCTTCGTAAAGATTTTTATTTTTATCAAAGACAATTTTTATTTCTGTGCATCCGGATCTATAAGCTCCCTGAATAAATCTCCATAATAATGGAATTGTAAAATTTGAAATATCAATAACTGCTTTTTTTTCCTTTCCTTTTTCCTCCCCATTTATTATTATAGAATTTCCTTTTTCAAATAAATCAACTTCATCTCCGGGCTTTATGTTTAAGTCTTTAGCCCATTTCATCGGAAGCGTAATCGTGAGAGTGTTATGCCCTTGCTTTATTACTTTCCTTCTCATATATTCCATTATAGTCTGGGATATATAAATATCTATGGTATATCTAATATATATTATTATATTGAACACTATGTTTATTATTGAGAAAAGATTGGTAGATTTTTGTATAATTTTGATGTATGTATTGTTAAGAGAATAGCTATTTTCCATGTAAAAAAAATCAAAATATATAGTAAATAGTGAAAAATTATAAAAAATGTATTGTATTAAAAAAGAGATGACTAGTTTGGAATCTGCTGTTCTTCTTATCCCGGAAAAAATTGAAGATCCTCGTACTTGTCAATATGACCATAGAATTCTTCTTCTGTCAGGTTTTTGGGAAAAGCCGAAATGCAGAGCAAAATTGCAAGGCTCAATCTATGTATTTAGCAATGGTTCTGCAGATGGGATAATTAACTGGCAGGTGTTATTGCAGCACGGAACAAAGCTTAACGTTTTTGGAAGAGAAAAGGTTAATGGTTTTGTTATAGGAAGTGATGTTGAGTTGGATGGTTATGAAAGTGACTTTACAATTTATACTGATAATTACAAAATGCATTTAGTTGGCGGTGAAGCTGGTGTATTTGGAGGGAAAAGTCTGACACGCGAGAGGAATTGGTCTGGAACGCTAGAAGGCAATTATCAATTTAAAAATAGAAAAGCTTGATTATACTAAAATAATTTTCTCCACGTAACTTCAACATCATCCGTTCTTTCTCTTGGTTTTATATCAACTTTCTCCGGTTTTTCTTTAATTCCAGAATTAAACATTATCTCTCCAGTAAACGCTATCATAGCAGGATTATCAACAAGAAATTCCTTGGCTGGGCAAAAAAACTTTGCTCCGCGCTCTTTGCACATTATCCTGCACATTTCCTGCAGCCTTGAATTGCACGCAACACCTCCTCCTAAAACCAATTCCTTTTTCCCTGTATGCGCCAGCGCTCTTTCCGCAGCCTCAACCAGCATCGCAAATCCAGTCTCCTGAATTGAAAAAGCCAAATCCCCAATCGCTTTTTCTTTATCTTTCGCCTTATCAAAAAGTTGCTGAACCTTAGTCTGCATGCCTGAAAAAGAAACATCCATTCCTTTTATTGCATAAGGAAGTTCAATATAATCTTTTTCATTTGCCTTCAAAGCTTCCTTCTCTAACTTAGGCCCTCCTGGAAATCCCATTCCAAAATGCCTTCCTATTTTATCTAAAAAATTTCCTATCCCAATATCCAAAGTCTCTCCAAAAACTCTATACTTCCCCGAAGCATATGCAATTATCTGAGTATTAGCTCCTGAAGCATAAAGCAAAACAGGATCTCGAGCTCCGAGACTTCTTCCAATTTCCAGATGAGCAATGCAATGATTTACAGGAATAATCGGCACTCCAATTTCTTTTGCCTTCTTTTTTGCAAATTCCATTCCGGCATGCAAACACGGAGCCAGCCCGGGAGCATTTGACAAAGCAATTCCGATAATTTCTTCTTCAGAAATTCCTGCCTTTTTTAAAGCGTCAAGCCAAACTCTTTCAGAAACATCACGATGATGCTTCGCACTTTCCATCGGAATAATCCCACCGCTGTCGGTTACATACATGTCCCTCACATTTGCCAATATATTTCCCTTATGAACAATCCCAACTCCAAAAGTATGCGCCGTGCATTCAATTCCAGCTATCAAAAGTTTCCTGTCCATCTTCCTAAATTTTTGGGACAGAGAAATCTTATTTCTCTGTATCACAAGTTTCTTATTTCTTTGTATCATACTTTAAATCCCTCATTTTTTTAGATATATCATCGCCAAACATATAAATCTCTCTTGCTCTAGCAAACTCCTCTTTTGTCATATCCCTTCTCCTCATTTCTCTATTAGCCATCAAAGCTTTTCCATATCCTTTTTTTATAATTATGCTATCAACAATAGATTCCATCTTTCTAACATATTTTTTGGAGATTCTATAAAACAAAAAGTCTATCATATATCTAAAATAACTCCATTTTGTATAAAACTCAAAATGAACCAATTCGTGAGCAAAAGCGCCCAATATCTGATTATCATTAGCATTCTTATATTTTCTATAATCCACCTGTATTTTAAAATTCCTCTCACCTATCTTTTTAGCAAACATAGAACTATTCTTTAAATTCTTAATCTCTATTATAATAGCAGAGTCGTGCAAAGAAGGATAATCCTTTCTTAAACTTTTAATCAATCCCTCGCAGCGTTCTTTAAACCTAATAGCTATCATAATCTTTGAAGCAAATATATCTTTATAAAGAATGCGAGAATAAAAGTAAGATGGACCGCGAGAATAATATGGACCCTATACTCTACCCAATTTTTTACCCAATAAAATACCGGAGGGTTATTCTGCCAAATATACGCCTTCCGCAAGACTTCAGAGAACTTGTTCCAAGATTTTATGAGCAAGGACGGCAACAAACAATAGAAGAATACGCAAGGAATGTAAGGAGTGTTTTAGAACGAGACCCCACTGGAAAACTTATAGAGCATCCAGAAATAATATTAAATCTGGATTAAAAAAAATAGAAATAGGGCCCGCGAGCCTCTATCTTGTTGACGCTCTCGGATCTTCCCCGCACTTCCATGAATATAACTTAGGAACGCACGATGGATATGTAACTGGAATAATTGCCATGGCATATGTTTCAGAACTATTAAAGTCTAAATATGAATAACTGCATAGTTTAGGTTGCAGATTTTTGGCAGTTATCAATTAGAGAACCGCGTACAAGATGTCAGATAAATAACACAGTTATCAATAACTTATAAATCCTATCTTCTGATTAATTCAGCCGTATCTCCAGCCAAACCCCTTAAGACACCGGGAAGGCTCTTAACAAAACTCTCAAGAGAACAATCTACTGTATCAAAGACATCACTAACATAAGAAGAATCAGCGCCTCTAGAAAAAACAGCAGAAATATTCTGTCCGGATAAAACGCCGTAATAATCTATCCTAACCTGCTCTTTAGAAACCTTCCCTTCGTATCTGCTCTGAAGTGCTCTTATCCTTCTGCTGTGATCCAAGCGAAAAAACATAATCAAAACCAATAACAAAAGCCCTTAAAATATATTATTGTTCTCTAAAGAATACAATCAAGTTCATGGAAACAAATAATCCCCAACAGCAATCAAAATCCTATTAATTCTTTGAGATAATCTATCATCCACAATATTAACCAAATCTGCAGCATAATTCAAAGGTCTCTCTCCATTGGACAATCCAACACCAACAACATCTGCCCCTCCATAAAGCCTACTAAAATAATCCCATCTAACTATATTGGGATTCACATCAGGATTCCTAGAAACCAATCCCTTAATCTGATGTTCATGATAAATGCCAAGCAAACTCATAAAATCCAAGAGCAAAACCAATTAATAAACGTATTGCTCAAGAAATCACCTAAAATAAAAAACTATAAAAAAATAAAAAACAACTTTTTATTTATCTCTTCTTTTTCTTTCTGCCGCCGCGAGACATCTTTGCTTCACATACGTTTCCTTTTCCGTCAACGTAGTACAAATAGCCAGTTTTTCTCTTAACGACGCCTTTTGCAATAACTTTTCCCATTTTTCACCTCCTTTTTAAAAAACAATCCTACAAATCAAAAAGTCCTTGATAAATCTTCGGACTTTTGGATGTTCAAGGAACTATTCTGTCAAGTTCCTTGACATAATATTAAACCATCATCTATATAAATCTTTCCTTTTACCGACGAAAAACTCAATTATCTTAGTATTTTTCCTATTTAGAGGCGCTTCAATTAATCTCTTAAAAGATTTTTTAGGTTTTATCGATAAAGTAAATGGCTTGACAACCCTGACTTCCAAGACTCTATTATTCTCATCAATCCAAATCGCCAAAAAAGAAAAGAACACAAAAAATGAATGTATGCTCCACCTTCTTTCTGAATTAAATTCAAAGAGAAGATTGTCAAACTCCCGAGTTTTAAACATCAGCCCTGAAAATTTCCCAAAACCTCCGACCTTCTCGACATTAACTTTTATATGCTTTCTCTTCAACTTTAATTTAATTATCATATATTCCCTTCTTCAATAAATCTGAATTAAGAAAACAGCTTCTTAGCCTGGCTCATAATATGCTGTTCCAGTTCATGCTTCTTCTTTTGCAGCTGCTCTTCTTTCTTCTTAATCTCTTCTTTCAATCTTGAATCAAACTGCATTTCCAATCCCATCTTAATCTCCCTCTCCCTTGCGGAAACTTCTTTCTCAACTCTAACATCATGCTCTCTTGTTATCTGGGAAACTTTCTCAGCAAACTCTTTCTGAAGTTTCTGCCTTACTTCCCTAGCCTCCTCATTAATTCTCTCTCTTTCCTGCCTTTCAAGCTCAGCAAGCCTTCTATCTTCTCTTCTCTTCAAAGCTTCCTGCTCGGAGCGCAATTCCTTCCTTTGCCTCTCCAAATCTGCCTTTTTTTGTTCAATCAAAAATCCAATCGCCTTTTCTCTTCCGAAAACATTATCAAGCTTTTGTTTCAATTCATGCTCCTTAACATCAACCCTCTGCTTCAACCTATTTTCTCTAGCATCAATCTTTTGTTTCAGCTTATTTTCCTTAACATCAACCCTCTGTTTTAGCCTATGCTCTTCTGCATCAATCTTTGTTCTTTCCGTCTTTCTCATCTGTTCATATCTTTTTTTAGCCCTTCTAATTTCCTTCTCATGATTCTTAGCTCTTGAAATAACCTCTTTCTCTTTCTTATTCATTGTAGCAAGCCTTGCACTCAAAAATTCTCTTTCTCTCCTAATTTTTTCCTGCAATAATTTCTCCTTGAAATCATAATGCCCGTGCAGTCTTCTGCTCGCTCTTTTTTTCTCCTCATCAAGCCTCTTAGCATTCTGCCTCATCAAACTCTCAACCAATTTCTTTCTTTCAGCAGAAAGTTTTCTTCTAAGCTCATCATTAAATCTTCTCTTAACTTCATCCTTCAATTCCATATTTACCTTTCTCTGATAACTCTCATGAAACTGATTAACAAGAGAATTATACCTGTCTGAAAACATTTTCTTCTGCGCTTCCAAATTGTGCTCCAAAACGCTATCCATAGACATTTCCTTCTCCTTTAATTTATGGCTTAAATCCGCCTTAATATTCATAATAAAGTCATCAAACTTCGTGTCCACCATAATCCCAACCCCAGAATCTATTTTGAGCTTTGCGCTGGAAGTATGCTTCTTAAAAGCATCAGTCAAGCTCCCCAGCTCCTTTTCCAATTTTGGAATATCTCTTACAAAATTAACTTCCTTGTCATTCAACTGCTTCTTAACAGAAATTCTTCTCTTCTTCTTAATCAGCTCCTGAAGTTCATTTATTCTTCTCTTCATGCTTGAAGTCTGTTTCAAGACTTCTGTGCGCTCTTCATTAAGCTTCCTCTTTATTCCCTTAGCCTCCTCCAAAACCTTTCTATGCTCTTTTCTGCTTTCTCTTGAAACTCCTCTTGGCTTCGCAGCAGAACTCTTCTCAATCTTCTTTCTTAGAACTCCGAGCTCTCTCGTAATCTGAGGAATAGCATTAATATCTTTTAACTTCGCTTTTATAAGCCTGGCATCAGTCTCAAAACCTCTCGTGTCAAGAACGTTCAACTGCTGTCTCAAAGACTCAAGCCGTGTCACCTTATCAGCAAATTCATTAAACTCTTTTTTAACCTGTTCTTTATTTTTTGCAGCCATTCATACCTCTATATATCTCATATAAAACTATTTTTTCTTTTTATATCCTTCGGTTTTCCCCTTTTTATACCCTTTTTTCTTCCATTCGGAGATTCGTTTCTTCATATCCAAAACACTCAATCCTTTGATTGTCTTTTCAACTCCAACTGTATTATATCCCTGTTTTCTCCATTCCTGTATCTTTCTAAGCATAGTCGCAGTGTCTCCAGTCCTTCTTAATTTCTCAAATTCAGAAATTCTCTTCTTCTGCTTGCTCTTCAAATTAACTATCTTTCTCTCCGTCTTCTCCTTAAGAGCCCTGTATCGTTTTGGCCTCTCCGGCATTACAACCTGCTTCTTTATCATCTCTTTCTGCCTGCTGAAGACTTTCTTCTCTTTCTGTATCTCCCACGAATTATATTTTTTCAATTCAAAAATCAGCTTGTCCCTGTCATGTATCAAATAAATAAATAAAAACACAAGCATCAAAAAGAAAAGAAAAATTGCGCCAATAATTATTATAATTATAAAAGCAGGTCCCTGGAATATGTCCCCTGAAAATTGAAATCCCTTTTTTGAAACGCTGAAAAGCTGGCTTGAAACCCCGACAGAAGACTTATACTTTACAGAAGAAACAAAGACATAATCTCCTTCAGGAATATCTTCAGGCAAAGAAACAGTCTTCGTAATTCTATTCTGCTGGTCAACAACAACATTTTCAGTCTCAGAGCTTAAAGTCTTTCCATCCAGACTAACTATAAAATATTCTGTATCAACCGGAGTTGCTCCCAAGCCCTCGCTTGTCCCGCTGGAAACCAAGTCAAATATCTTAACCTGTGCTAATATATTTCCCCCAGGCTCAACATCAGTATACTGCGGAGGAATATCCAAATTGACGTCAAAAAATAAATCTTTTGATTCTATCTCAAATACAATTGGAATAAAAGATTCCTCCCCTCCTCCTGTTATCTTTATCTTTCCCGCATAAACACCCGGACTCAGTCCAGCTGAATTAAAAATAACAGAAACATCTTTTCTTTCATTAGAATTTAAGACAAATCTCTCCTCTCCAATACGCACTCCCTTTAAATTCATCAGCTCCAAAACAAACTCCCCTCCTTTGTCGCTTGAAACGCCGATAGTCCTGTCAACAGAAACGCCCTGTTTCACAGAAACCTTGAGCAAAACACTGCTGGTTTCAACTGCAGAGGCAAAAAAACTAAAAATAACTAAAGACACTATTACAAATAAAAAAACACCTTTCCTCTTTTTATCAAGCATATTATTTAAAAACAAAACACACATTTAAACCTTGCGATAACAAACGAATTATCTTCTTTTCTTAACAATTCTTCTCACTTTTCTTTTTCTGGCAAAAGACCATATAACAACTCCCGCAACGATAGCAACCATGACAACAATAAGAAGTATTATTCCGTTAGTTCCAGTAAACCAGCTGTTGCTTACAATTTCAAACTGCGAGCTGGTTGTTGCAAAAGCTCCAGGATATACAAGCTCAAGCCCAAGGATATATTTCCCAGGAGGCAGATTTTCAGTGGAAAACTCTTTTACAAATTCCTTATCTCCTAAAACAAAAAAAGTCTCGCTCTCCTCCAGATAGCTGTTTCCGGAAAAGTCTTTTATAATATAGCTCGCAACAACATCAACCTTCTCAGCTTGAACGCCAACCTCTTTCAATGAAATCTGCGCCCTTAAAGTAGTTCCAGCGCCAACTCTCTTAAACTGCCTTGCTAAAAACAAAGAGGTATCAAACAAAAAGTTTTCGGATCTTGAATTCAAAACAACAGGAATCTCCTTATACAAAGAGTCCCCGTAATTAAACAATATCTTCCCTACAACAAGCCCCCCTCCTGAAGTCACAAATTTAACATCAATCTTCTTTTCCTCATCAGGCTCAAGCCTTACGCTTCTTGGAACTCCAATAACAGCATCCTCAAAACCCTCAAGATCTATTTTTAAAGTAACGCTCGAAGCGCCATTATTTTTTAATGTAATTTCTTCTGAAGAAATTTTGTTGGATGTTATATTAACACTCAATTCTTCCGGAGTGATTGTAACATCAACATCTGAACTTGGAGTTGTTGGCAAAGTAGCGCTGGATCCGCCTCCACTAGTTCCTGAACTGCTCGTAGTCCCATCTGCATTATAGCTCACATATTCCTCAGTTCCATCGCTTGAAATTACAGTAGAACCCTTTAAAGTCAAAGTCCCAGTATAAGAAACATTAAAAATATTCCCAGATGCTAGAACTCCTGCCTGTGTATTATCAAGTCTTGATTCATAAACATAAAAATAATCCCCTCTCGTGCTTGTTCCCGAAGTTGTAGTTCCACCATCAGCTAAAAGTGGATAAAATGCGGTTGCAGTTACACTCGTCGGATTTGTAAAATTAACCTCATAAGCGTAAACATCGCTTGCCCCGCTTATACTGACAGTCGATAAAGTGGAGCTTACTGCAGTAACAGAAACGCTGTGAACCGCACCAGCCAAATCTACACTTAAAATTAAAAAACTAAAAGCCAAAGCAAACAATGCACCTCTTCCTAACATCCAAATATCAGCAAAATAACAAATATAAATCTTGCTATTGGACTCTGCAGATTTATGCTTGAGAATTTCCTGTTCTCATTGTTTAAACCTTATGTTTTCCCCAAACCAATCAGTTTAACCTGCTTTTTGATAAAGTTGTCCCGACAACATTAGCTCCAAATGTAAAGTTATTGAAGTCACAAATTCCGTTTAGATAGATTTTATATCGACACCGGCAGGAAGAGAAATTTTAATTCCCCTTACCTTCTTAAAACCGCCTCTTTTTAAGAAACTAAATATTTTATACCCTTTTAATTCGCCCGTTATCTCATCATGCGCTTCGAAAATATCATCTTCAATCTCATCAAAATAAGAAGGACTAGGTTCACCTATAAATATCTCTAATATATCTGCTTCATTATCATAGTATAATTCCAATGTTTTCTGAGTCATCTTTTCCTTACTTTTCTTGTCATGAAAGCTGTAGCAACAAATCCCCCTCCATTTAAGTATTTTACTGAAACAAGTAAATATTCCTTTCTTTCTTTAATGTATTTATAATAATTCACCATTCTATCATCTATATTCTGATGTGTTAGAAAATCTGGTTTTAGTAATGTCTGTTTCATCTCTTCCAAATAATTAGTCATATAAGGATGCAGAGACTCAGGAGAAGTTATATGTTTCCATCTTTCTCTTGTTAGTCTTATCTTTCGCCCGCTTTTATCAACCACCTCAAATACATTCATAATAAAACAAATCCAAAATATCTTTTAAATCCTTCCTAAATCACAATAACCCTATCTCTGCCTGTGTCAAAGCCTTATGTCAAAGTGCTGACACTTTGAGCATCCAAAAGTCCGAAGATTTATCAAGGACTTTTTGATTGTAAATCTTAACTTCATCAACGTTTCCGTTTAACTTTGCTCCCGCTAAAATTGTCCCCACTCCATTCTTGTAAACATTCGCTCCAATTTGCAATCGTACAACCTCCATCTTCAGCACAGCTCGTTGGAGAAGCCAAAGCCAAACAGCTGTCCAGTAAAAACATAAAAAACAAAGATTTATATAATTCTTAACTGTCAATATTACTATGAGAATCGAAATTAACGAATACATTGTTATTGACTCCGAAATCTGCCATGGAAAGCCTACTTTTAAAGGCACAAGAGTTATGGTAACTACTATTTTGGAAATGTTGCAGGCTGGAGCCCCTGCTAAAGAAATCATAGAAGCTTATCCTTCCCTGACTGAAAAGCATATTAAGTCTGCTTTGGAATTTGCCGCAAAAGTTACTGGGAAGAATTTGCTCCCTATCTAAAATGAGATTCTTATTTGACGAAAATGTCCACATCGGACTATCCAAATTCTTATCTAAACTTGGACATGATGTTAAATTATCGCCCAAATCGATGCCCGACAAACAAGTCTTCAAATTATCACAAAATGAAAAAAGGGTTTTAATATCTAGAGACTCTGACTTTCTTAACAAGTCATTTATATCTGCCAAACACTTTGGCATATTAATTTTAAGAATTCCGCCAAGAGAATTAGAGTCACAACAATCCTGTGCAGTTAAACTATTGTCAGAGCAAACAAAACTTGATAATAAGGTATTCATGCTGGTTTCAGATAGTGAATATTTTCCCGTTGAATCTTCATTCTCAAATGCAGCATAAACTTATACCAATAGTTAAAAACCAATTATCCCACTTACCCTCTACATTAGACTTTTAAATTATAAAGGGTAAACTAAAAATTAAGTCCTATATCAAAACTACAACAGCCATATCTCTCCCTGTGTCAAAGCCTTATGTCAAAGTGCTGGCACTTTGAGCATCCAAAAGTCCGAAGATTTATCAAGGACTTTTTGATTGTAAATCTTAACTTCATCCACGTTTCCGTTTAGCTTATTGCTTGCTAAAATAATTCAAGCACCATTACCAAACAGCTTCAACATAATTAGATTCCTTAATATTCTCATCTTTCGTTAAAATCTTCGAACCTGTCAATAATGCCGAAGCCACAATTATTCTATCATGTATTTCCATAATTTTATCCAGCTCACTTGCTTTAATAATTGTATCAATATCTAAATCACATACAAGATAATTAACACTTCCTATTAATTTCTCTAATACTTTGTTAAAAGAGAGTTCTGCTTTATTTTTCCCGCATATATACATAATTTCAGCAAGAACAATAGTTGGAATAATTACAGTTCCATCGCCACTTTCTGCTTTTCTCAAAACTTCAATGGCCTTTCTGCCTAATCTTTTATCTTTTGTTAAAAACCATATCAACGTATGCGTATCAACAAGAGAAGCCATAATTAATTAAAAAGAGATTTCTTCGCCTCTTCTATATCTTCTTCAGAAACAAAAATATCTCCCAAAGAACCTTCTAAATGAACTATTTTACTTTTTTTATTTCTAGTAACCACTAAATACTTAATCAAATTCAACTGCGCTTGTATGCTTTTTATTTTATTGCTTATATATTCACTTTCCATATAAAACAAACATAAATAGTGTTTAAATAATTATCTATCTCTCAATAAAAATCACAACAGCCCTATCTCTGCCTGTGTCAAAGCCTTATTGTAAATTTTAACTTCATCCACGTTTCCGTTTAGCTTTGCACCCGCTAAAATTGTCCCCACTCCATTCTTGTAAACATTCGCTCCGATATAAATATCCTGCCCGACTCCAAGTGGCGTTCCTAATACAGAATTGTCATTCCTAACAGCAAAGCTATCAACATAAAGTTTGCATTTCTTATCTATCGCTCCCGTATAAACTCCTGTAACATGATGCCAAGCGTTATCTTTAATATTAGTAGTTCCCACAACAGAACAATCGCTAACTTTAGTTGCGGAGCTAAACATAAACCTTGCTTTCCCGTCATTCCCAACATAAAGTATAAAGTTTCTTTCAGTCGCATTTGTCAAGCTTCTTTTGTCAATTATATATCTGTTTCCCGCAAGGCTATTGTCCAATTTAACCCAAGTGCTTACTGTAAAAGCATCCTGCAAATCCAATTCAGGAGCATTACTTATCCTTCCATATTGCAAAGGCAAAAGAATATGCGAAAAGAAAGAATTCCCCACCCCAAGCTTTCCTGTTATATCCGCTCTTGAGCAAAATCCATTTACGCACAAAGCATTATTTGCACTCACAGAATCAGCAAAAGGTAAAACTCCCTGAGATTCCTCAAATCCAATATCCAGTAACTCTCCTCCAACTCCGTTCTTATTAAACAAAACAGCAGCATCCACAGCATTTAAAGCTCTGTTGTAAATTCTCAATCCATCAACCCACCCATTTAACTTTGCCCCCGCTAAAGTCTTTCCCGCAGCATTATTATAAACATTCGCTCCGATGTAAATATCCTGCCCGATTCCCAACGGAGCTGCTGAAACATATCCGTCCGTTTTCTCCAAGACATTATCAACATAAAGTCTGCATTTCTTATTTCCAGCAGCAGGAACTTCATAAACTCCTATAATGTTATGCCAAGAGTTATCTTTAACATTTGTAAGTCCTGCTGTAAAGCAGTCATTAACTTTCAAAGCAGAGTTAAACGAAAATCTTGCCTTTCCATCATTTCCAACGTAAATTATAAAGTTTCTTTCAGTTGCATTTGTCAAACTTCTCTTGTCAATTATAAATCTGTTTCCAGTAGGAAGACTATCCAATTTTACCCACACACTAACGCTAAATGCCCCCTGCAAATCCAATTCATTATTATTATTCGTAATCTTCAAATACTCCCCATTTAAAACCCTGTTCAAGAAAACACTTCTTACTCCTTCGCCTATATTCAAAGGATTTTCTATATCATCTCTTCCGCACATTCCTCCAAGCGTTCCAACAGCGCAAATCCCCTGATTGTTATTCCAGCTCCCAACGTCGTCAAACACCGAAACTCCGCGTGGCTCATCAAAGCTCATGTTTAAAACCAACGGATTGCAGTTTAAATTTAAATTGGGGTTTGTGTCATCGCAATCCCCATTAATCACTGAATACCCATTTGGAAGTGCAGCACCTGAGCAAACTAGAATCTGTTCCCCAACCCCAGATCCATCTCCATCGCTATCAACATATCCATTTATATTTTGATATATGTTTAAATTATTATCGTCGCAGTCAACACCAAGATTGCCCTCAACGCTCACATATCCCGCAGGAAGACTTGCCAAACAAAACGATACTTCCCCTCCAATTCCATAATTGTCTCCATCTGCATCTTCATACCCATCAAGATTCTGCCACACTGTATTATCGTTGTCGTTGCAATCTACGTCGCTGGTGTGTAAGTCGCCGTCGTTGTCTGCCACAACTTCAAAAGAAATATAGGTATCCTGTGGAGCTGGTGCATACTGAACATTACCATTATTATCAATCAAATCTGTATCATAACCTAGTTCAAAATGATAAATCCCGGGAGTTGTTCCAACAGGAACAACAAATCTATAAAT
>Ga0209210_1002070_pt1 | contig 15296 bp, 14 predicted proteins | sample RifGroA1_FD_183991 | JGI IMG/M metagenome (GOLD analysis project Ga0209210, IMG submission 183991) | Contaminated groundwater microbial communities from Rifle, Colorado, USA - Rifle Groundwater A1 (SPAdes) (version 2) | ecosystem: Environmental > Aquatic > Deep subsurface > Groundwater >...
CGGAGGTACTCGAAAATGCATGCCTTCCTGTACATCTATCAAGCTAATAGCATAATATCTAAAAGAGTAACTATCACCATACTTACTAGAACGAAGTATAGGTTCCAATCTTAAGTCTGTACCATAATGCGGCGAACCCAGATAGTTGCCTCCTTCAAAACGTCCTACAAACCAGGTACCAACGGTTCCTGCAGGCGGAGCAACTGGCAAGTGATTCTCACTTACGCCTAATCTATAGCTATCATCCCTAAAAAGTCTTCTCACCTGTTTTTCTATCAGTCCTTGCCGTTGAAAGCCAAGATTCGATGGGTTAGACACAAAAAGCCTTCCAAATTTTTTACCCCATGTACCCTTAGCAAGAGTAACCAGTCCATCTGTAATCATTTCGTCGAGAGAGCCAGCTTTTTCAAATACCAACCTTCTTCTCTCAGTAAGCCACTGCCGTTCAGCAGACTGCTTTTGTCTTTTCTCATCCACGACTCTCTTACGTTCTGCTTCTTTAGATGCTCTCACTTTTTCAGATTCCTGCATTCTTAAATCTTTAATCTCCTCTATCTTTCTCTCAAGATCCATAAAATCCTCCGATTTCTAGAGCAAATTATACCTCAATCAACCAAATTCGATATGGAAAAAGCAAACTAGAGAAAAATTTCCAATCTATTTCCTTGCTACAATCACTATTCTATGTCTTCCAAGTTCTATCCCTTTATTGCTGAAAAACATCCTTGAGAAATTATTAAGATTTAGCAAGTCCTTTTCCGAATCATAATCTTCAAAAATTGGTACCCCTCGTAAAAATAAATCCAGTTCTTTGGATGTTTCGTAATATTCCGTATAATAAAAATCCCTACAATAATTTACTTCGAATCCAGCCCTTTTAAGTATCAATTTATCGAGTTCCAATGGAGGCTGATCCCACTTACCGTAATTTTGCCCCCTACCGAAGACTTTCTTCAGATCCATTGCATCTTTCTCCCCAATTCCAATCTCCAAGTAGTAACCACCTTCCTTAAGAACTCGAAAGTACTCACTATAAAAAGACGGACCACGCCTGTTATAAACCACATCGAAATAAAGATCTTCAAAATCCATATTCCCCGCATCCATTTTTAAAAACTCAACATTAGAAACTCCCTCATCTAATCTTCTCTTTTCGGCAACTTTTAACATCCCTTCTGATTCATCAATGGCAAAAACCTTCAAAAAATGCCTTGCAATCGACAACGTAAATCTTCCATCTGCACAACCAATATCAAGTGCAGTTTTTTCCCTCGAGCTTAAACCTATCAGCCTCCCGCGAAAAACTTCCTCAGGGTCGCCACTATCAAATTTCGAAAAGTGCTTTGACCCTGTTTTATAACCGCCAAATTTTTTGGCCACTTTGTCATAAAAATTACCTGTCATAAAATGAATATTGGGGAAATTTAGAATAAAAGCAAATTAGAAATGGTTACTAATCTGAATAACTTGCTCGATGAATCGGTTTGAATACCCAAATTCGTTACCTTTGAAATCGTAAGATTTCAAAACTATCAGAGGAGCGCACTGAGCTTATCGAAGTGCAACCTGCTGATATCATACCTTCGAGCTTTGCTCGAACAAGCGTCACGAGTACTTACCCACCTGTATAACTTGCTCTATTAATCGATTCGAGTATCCGTATTCATTTATTAAATCGTAGCCGTTACAAGACAACGATCATTGTAACAAGCGAAGATCTAGCAACGAATTTGGCCTTGATATAAAAATTTGAGTCATGAATATCCTCCCACCTGTATTACCTGTTCGATAAGTCTGTTCGAATACCCAAATTCGTTAAGTAGTAGGAGCAATTACATGACATTCGATCTATGTAATTTGCATATACTACGCAACGAGTATGGTTATTTCGAGCCGATCTGAATGACCTGCTCGATTAAACGATTGCTATAACCGTATTCGTTATCATACCAGGCAAAGACTTTGACCATGTCGCCGTTTCAAGTGCGAGGTCAACATCAGTTTTAGCGAGATAAACTTACCTCTACAAACTGGTCCTGTTGTTTTATACGCAAATAATAGCCAAGACCTTTCGTGTAAACTTCACTATTGAAGTCGGGTTCAAGACGAGTAAAGCCTTTTTTAACGTAATAATTACCAACTTCGACAATATCTCTATTTGATTTGTAGCTAAGCCTTTTATAGTCGCATCCTTCAAAACTACTGCACCTATCAAGCTGATATTCAATATCTTCAGAAAATTCTATGTCATCTAACATTTTCCCCCAAATAACAAGCTCCTTTTCTAGCACCCTACTAGCACCAATAACGTTCGTCACTTGTGCAGTTGTAATAAGAACTACAAACAAAATAGGGAATAGTGCGAAAGTAATTGCCTTAGAGACCTTAAGCCACAGTAACAAAATTATCCAAAATAATAGAGTTGGATAAAGTACCCATAATAAAATCTCTGTCGGATTCATGTTTTGCGTTTCTTTAACCCTATCAGTTATAAACTTAATCAACTCTTCCTTGTCTCTAAAATTAATATGAAATTCGCCCCAAAGGCCTTTTGAAGGACCATTAATATTTTCCCAATTATGCAAAATGACAAAACCACCAGCATTAACTAAACACACCAGGGAAAATATCAAATTGACAATCTTCTTATTAATCATATTTGCCCTTGCTTTGCTGAATTACAAAGTTACGAGTAATTTCCTACCTGAATAACTTGTTCTATTAATCGATTCGAGTATCCGTATTCGTTGTCGTACCAGGCAAAAACTTTGACCATGTCGCCGTCAACCACTTGCGTTAGCGATAAATCAACTATCGATGATTCGCTTCTGCCAATAATATCCGTTGAAACCAACGGTTCATTGGAAACGGCCAGTATCCCGGGCATTTTTTTAGAGGCCTCCATAAGTGAGTTATTTATTTGCTCAACCGTCACAGTTTTTTCCAAAAGAAACGTAATGTCGGAAATCGACCCAACCGCAACCGGCACACGCAACGCTACCCCATCAAACTTTCCCTTAAGCTCGGGTATCGCCTCTGTTGTCGCCACTGCGGCACCAGTGGTTGTCGGGATAATATTAATATAACCTGCCCGCGCCCTCCTCAAATCATTGGCTTTTCCTCCCGGCGGCGGGCCGTCGACCAAGTTTTGCTCGGCAGTCACCGCATGCACGGTTGTCATCATCGCCTTTTTAATCCCAAACGCCTCATTTATGACCTTTGCAACAGGAGAGATGCAATTAGTTGTGCAAGATGCGTTATTAATTACGTCCTCACCCTTGTAGGTATCATCGTTTACACCAATTAAGAATGTCGGCGTTTCTTTTCCCGGTGCACTTATTACAACTTTCTTGGCGCCCGCCGTAATATGTTTGCCGGCATCTTCTCGCTTGGTAAACCGCCCCGTCGACTCAATCACCACGTCTATCCCCAGAGCCTTCCATGGGAGTTTTGCGGGGTCTTTTGTGGCATATGTGGCGATATCAACTCGGTCAACCGATATATTTCCAACCGCCTCTCCGTCTTTCTTGTCCTCCATAGCTTTAGCGAAGGAGGAGGCATCCCCGACAAAACTCTTAGCCTTTATTTCCCGCTCCCATCTGCCGTATACGGAATCATATTTTAAAAGGTGCGCCAAAACCGTAGCATCGGTCAAATCATTAACTGCCACAATCTGCGCCTCCTCCTGGTGTTTATCAAACCACACCTTAAATGCTTGTCTGCCGATCCTACCAAAACCATTAATTGCAACTTTCAACATACCTTCACCTTATCAACTTTTAACTAGCTTTAGCAAACACCTTCAAAAATTCGCTCGGGCTTACAATCTTTATCCCTTCGTATTCTTTAAGCTTTAATAAATGTTTTTTATCACCAGTAATTATGTAGTCTGCCTCTCCTACAACAGCACAAGACAATATTTCATTATCTGGACTATAAGACAAAGCCTTTATTTTCTTTTTAGGCTCAATATAAGTAGAAATATCTGAGATCAGACTAAGATTTTCCTTAATTTCTTCTTCTGTATAGTTAAACTTCTTATCGAGAACCTTAGCAGTCTCAATCAGAATAGAAAGTGACACAACATTCTTTATCTTGCGCTCGATCACTAAATCAAGAACCTCATCACAAACACCACCAAACATTTCCGCAGATATAAATACGTTAGTGTCTATACAGACCTTAATCACCGTGGATATACTCAAAAAGCTCGTCCTCAGTCTTAAAATTGTACTTTTTTCTTACCTCATCACCCTTTTTACGAATTTTAGCCCAACGTTTCTTAAAATCACTGACACTGTATTTCTGAATCATATCCCCCACCAACCGACTTTTACTCTTTCTTTGAAGTTTTGAGAGTCTGTCTAACTGCTTATAAACTTCTGGGTCTAGAGAAACCGAAAGCACCTGCGTATTACGATTCATAGTAATACTAGTATTACAGAAATTGAGTTAAAAATCAAGAAGTTAATACCCCGAACCACACCTTAAACGCCTGCCTGCCAATTCTCCCGAATCCGTTAATAGCAACCTTTATCATAATTTTATCTACAATCTACTGTATACAGTCTAGCTCGAAAACAAACTCCTAAGCAACACTTGCGATTAGCTCAAAATTCTTTGAACTTTTACCTTGAAAAGTATTTTCCTCGCCTCCTCCACCCAAATAACAGAGGTTGCCAATACTATCCCCAAAACCCAATCATTAAAAGAAATTCCTGTTGTGTGCATAACCCTATTCCCCCACGCTGTTCCTATAATTAAATACTGCAAAATAGAAACAGCGACAAACGAAAAAATCATATAAGGGTTATCTATCCCTTTCCTAAAAATCGACAAATATCTGGACCTCACATTTAAAGAGTTAAACCATTGGGTCACCGCAAGCACCAAAAGTGCCATAGTTCTTGCGTATTCAAGCGAATGATTCCCTAAATAATAATAAAAAACAGGAAGCGCAACAGTCATCGAAACACCCATTGAAATAATCCTTAGGACCATAAAATTATCAACCAATTTGTCACTTTGCACTTCTTCCTTGGAAATTAATCCCTGTTTTGTTTTTTGCTGTGCCAAAGCCACTACAAAAAACCCGTCTGTTACAAAGTTAAGCCAAATAATCTGAACAGCTACCAGGGGTAGTGGTAACCCTACAGCTATGGCTACAGCCAAAACTATAACCTCAGCAAAGCTAGTCGAAAAAAGATAAAGTATGACTTTTTTCAGTGTTAGATAAATAGCCCTACCTTCTGAAATCGCCTCTACAATCGTTTTAAAATTATCATCAACCAAAACGATATCCGCACTGTCTTTGGCGACCTGAGTCCCGGAACCCAAAGCAATTCCCAGATTTGCAGCCTGAAGCGCCGGCGCATCGTTCACCCCATCCCCGGTCATGACACAAACTTTACCCAATAATTGATATGCCTTAACAATTTTTAATTTATGTTCCGGCGAAATGCGGGCAAAAACAGAAACAGTCTTCAATTTTTCTGCAATCTGTCGAACTCCTAACCTTTCTACTTCAACACCTGCCAAAATCCCGTCTCCATCTTTGTAAATCCCAACATTCCTGGCAATCTCTTTTGCAGTTTCCCCGTAGTCACCTGTCAGCATGACAACATTAAAGCCGGCATTTTTAGCCTCTAAAATTGAACCTGATACCTCTTCTCTTATCTCCTCGTCAATTGCCAAAAGACACGAACCTGCAAGTTTTCTATCCCCGGAAAAGACCGCAACCCCAATGACTCTCAATCCTTCTTTTGCCAACTCATGTGAGTTTTGCAGCAAATCATGGCCTACACCCAAATGCTTGCCAAGAAAATCTGGTGCTCCAACAAAAACATGCCAGTCTTTCTTTCCCTCAGCAAAAGACGCTTCTATAAATCTCCTCTCGCTGTCAAACGGCTTGGTAAAAACGGTCTTGAATTCCTCCTCAAGTTTTTCCCGGGACAAACCTAATTTCCGGCATAAAACAGCAATTGCGACCTCAGTGGGATCACCAGAAGGTCGCCACCCGTGGTGTTCATCTTTTACGACATCTGCCTTAAGAGACAAGTAGACTGGAGCCATGATTTCCTTTAAATTTCCAATCAAATCCCCAATCCCAACTTTCATCTTCGACTCAATACTTCCAACCGGTTCATACCCTTCGCCAGTCACTTCGAATCTCTCACCGCAAAATAAAACTCGTCTTATAACCATCTTGCCTGTCGTCAAAGTTCCTGTCTTATCAACTAAAAGTGTGTCCGCATTACCCATCGCCTCAACTGCGGCCATTTGCCGCACTATTGCGCGAGCCCGCGCCATGCGCCACACTCCGCGCGCCAAAACAATAGTCACTGCAATCGGCAAACCTTCCGGAATCAAAGAAACTACAGTCGCAATCGCAGCAGAAAGCATTTCAAGCGGCTCAATCCCTCTCAAAATTCCAACAACAAAGATAAAAATGGCAATTGCAAAAACAGCAAGAGCTATAAAATGCGTAAGTTCCATAACCTTCTGCTGCAAAGGTAAAGGGACAGAGGAAGTCTCTTTTATCTCTTTGGAAATTTCCCCGAGTTTACTTTCGAAACCAGTTGCAACTACCACCACCTCACCATACCCTGCAACAACACTGGTCCCAGAAAAAACCATATTGACTTGGTCCCCAACGATTAGGCCTTCTTTTTTGATTACTTTTTCACTCTTTAGGGAAACGTATGCTTCTCCAGTCATTACTGATTCATCAATTTTTAAAGTCTCAGACCGCACAATCCGCCCGTCCGCACCAACGCGGTCTCCTTCTTTTAAAATCAAGATATCCCCGGGAACAATATCCTCCGCAGAAATTAACAACTCATCACCATCACGTCTTACTAGCGCCTTATGCCTTGTTAAACTTCTAAGTCTATTGAGTGAATTTCTAGCTCTACCTTCCTGAACGGTCCCGACGATAGAATTAATGGTAATAACTGCCATTATCACCAGTGCATCGACAAAATCTCCTAACAGTAAGACCAGAATTGCAGCAACCAGAAGAATATAAATCAGAGGACTTTTAAATTGGCGAATGAAAAGGCCAAGGATAGTTTCTTTTTTCTCTCGAGCCAAAATATTCGGCCCATATTGCTTTAGCCTATCACTAACATCACGGGAGGAAAGGCCTTTCTCAAGATTTACCTTAAACTTTCCTAATACTTCTTTGGAAGATTTTTTATACCAATTCATTTGGGCAGTCATTCTATTCTACTCAAGCGCAGCAATCCCCGGCAAAGTTTTGCCTGCCAATAACTCAAGCATTGCACCACCACCTGCCGAAACAAACGAAAAACGGCTGAGAAGTCCTTCTTTTTCCAAAAATTGTGCCGTTTCCCCCCCACCAGCAATAGAAAAAGCACCACTTTCAACTATTGACTTTGCAATAGATCTTGTCCCTGTTTCATGTCCCTCCTCAAAAAGACCCATCGGTCCGTTCCAGACAACAGTTTTTGCACTTTGGATATATTTTACAAACTGATGCACAGATTCAATATCGATATCCTTTTTATCATCATTAAGTTTTGCAACAACAACATTTTCTCCGAATTTTCTCTTAGATTTCTCAATTTCAAGAGGCAACTCACCGCCAATCAGCACATGATGTGAAATCTTTGATAAATGCTCGATAAGAGGAAGTTTTGTCTCCATTTTGGCACCGCCTACCACAGCAACAAACGGCCTTGAAGGCATCTGCAAAACTTTTGTCAACATATAAACTTCTTCTTCCAAATGCAATCCCGCAGCATGCGGCAAGATTCCTGGCAGCGCAACCATACTGGCATGTCCGCGGTGACTATTTCCGAACGCTTCATTGACATAAACATCTGCAAAACTAGCAAGTTTTTTTGCAAACTCAAAGTCATTTCGCGTCTCGCCTTCCCAAAACCTTAAGTTTTCCAGAAGTACAATTTCCCCACTTGCATCCCCTTCCAAGTCTTCCTTAAAAGAAATTTCCCTCACTAAAATATTGGACAGTGCCTCAACCAATAGTTTCGTAGATTTTTGCGGATCGGGCCCGCTTGGCCTGTCGATATGACCGCCAATAACAACTTGTTTCGCATTCTCGCGCAAAAGATAATCGATAGTCCCTTTTAAATTGGTAAGCCTAGATGCAGTTTCAGTTTCTAGTTTCTGGTTTATGGTTTCTGGTTTATCTATCGGCACATCAAGGTCAGCCCGTACAAACACACGCTTGCCAGAAACGTCAAGATCACGAAGAAGTTTCATTAGTTTAATTATGCGGGATTTTTTAGAGACCTGGCAAGTATTATTACACCAGTGTATAAACTTGAAAAAAGTGAGTCGAAAGATTAAAATCTTCAACCATGTCTGAAGAATGCGAACAAGCAGGGTTAGAAAAATTCAAAATTTTAGAAGACCCCAACATCGAGGGTTTGACTTCTGAACTTTTAACTGATCTTGACGATATCACCAGAAAATGGGGCATTGTGAATGTTCCTCTACAAATTGTCCAGTTCAAATCCGGTGATTTAGGATTTGGATTCGAACTTGTTACCATTGCACCGATTGAACCAGATAAAAAGGGGCTACTCGTTCTAAAAGCCGAATTCTCTGATGATCCAAACGACAATACTACTTTTGCCGACCCAAGAGCAATCAAACTCATTGCTACTTCCGATGGACCAATCTACTGGTCAAAAGATCTGCAAACCTACAGTGTTGAGCAAATAATCGCAAGTATTGACGACAGAGTTCGGCCTCACGGCCTTATAGACGAAAGGGACGGTAAAAGAATTGCATTTCCAAATGATATGCGAATAAACAAAAAAGTTCGCTGATTTTAAGAAATTAGAAATTTGGAAGCTCCCACATCGTCCTTGCTTCTCCAACCAAATAAAGTGATCCCGTTACCAGAACGAGACCACCCTCTTTCCATTTTGATAAAGCGTTAATTACAGCCTCTTGCGAATTCTTAATTGCATTAGTCGTTAGTCGTTTGTCTTTAGTCAAATATTCTGCTATCTCCCTCGCATCAACACTCGACCCGCGTCCTGTATCCGTTGTCGCCATATATTCTGTCGCTATTATTCTTTCTATCGGTAAATTTTTAATCAGCATATCCAACATCCCTTTCCAGTCTTTTCCTTTTTTAAAAGCAACGACAAGGACAACTGTCGACAGTTTACCGTCTACTGCTGTAGTCTGTAGTCTGTAGTCTGTTAGCTTAGCTTTAACCATCTCGATTAAAGCTTTAATTTTGTCAGCGTTATGTGCCCCGTCAAGTATTACCCCTTTATCAATCACTTCAAATCTTCCTGGAAATTGGCTTTCAATTAGACTTTTGAAAATCAGTCCATCAACATTAGTCACAAGTTGTAACACGCCCAAAACAGCAAGTAAAATACACTCCCGCTTTGCAGAATATAGGTCATAACTAAAGAGATCAAAAGGGACATTATCAGATAAATATGACTCTATTGTTGGGTTTAACTTTCCATTATGAGTATATATATTGATCAACTTTGCATTTTTACTTTTTGCTTCTTTTATAATAATATCCAGCGCTTTTCCCTTAGCACCTGTCACAACTGGAACTTTCGTTTTAATAATTCCAGCCTTTTCAAAAGCAATTTTCTCGATGGTATTGCCCAATATCTCAGTGTGGTCTAGCCCAATATTAGTAATCACTGCAATCAGTGGTTGCAAGACATTGGTCGCATCCAACCTCCCCCCAAGCCCTACCTCCACAACTGCCCAGTCAACTTTTTCTTGGGCAAAGTACAAAAAACTCATCGCCACCAAAATTTCAAAATAAGAAGGCAATAATTCCGGCTGGGAAACGCCAATAGCTTCCACAACGGGTTTTATTTCATTAACCAAACTAACCAACCGTTTAACCGAAATAGCATTATCCTCTTTTTGTTTCTTGTTTCTTGTTTCTTGTTTCTTGTTATCAAAGATCTGCATCCTCTCCCTGATATCGACAAGATGCGGCGAAACATGCAGACCAATTTTTATTTTGCGGGTGGCGCGAGCGGAGGGAGTCCCATCGAGCGCCCACAGGTCAGGGTTCGGAATTTGAATATCAACCGATTTAATCCTAACCGAGGACGTCGGATGGGACGAGCGAGCGACAGGACCCGCAAATTGAAGCAATCTGGCAATATAAAACGCCGTTGACCCCTTACCGCTGGTACCGGCAACATGGATGGATTTAAACTTTTTTTGGGGATTCCCAAGTTTTTTCAGGAGGTTTTCGATCCGCGCCAGCCCCAACTCCTCTTTCCCATATACCAAGGGAATAAAGCCCTCAAGCCAGCTGCGCACCTCAATATAATTTGCAAGCTTCATCGCCAAATTTTAAAAAAAACAAGCCGTAAAAGCAAAAACCGCTTGAAAAGCCGGCCGCTTTTAAGTAAAATCCCCCACATGAAAGAAATTCCCCTTCCCATACTACCTGAAACCGCGCCAGAAGACCCAAGTTCGCAGCTCGCTGGTTTCAGCCCCTTGCAAGGCGAATTCTTATTACTGTCGGTAAAACTTGGCCTCTTTAGCCAACTGGATGAAAGGTCAAAAAAGCTCATCATCCAGCGTGCAACCACAACAGGTCCTTTAGACTCCTTAAGGGACGTAGCAGGCGTAACTACCAGGGAGCGTGTGCGGCAAATAATTGTCGAGGGTTTGCGCACAATCCACGAAAAAATACCGCCGGAACTCAAAGAACATTACAACCTGGGGGAAATTCTTTCTTTAGACTACGGTAAAAAAACGATTTTTTCCCCAGAAGCTCGCGCCAAAATCAGTGCGGCGCACAAGGGTCGACCTTCACCGATGCGGGGTCGGACGCATTCCCAAGAAACCCGCGATAGGATGAGTGCGGCGCACAAGGGTCGGACGCATTCCCAAGAAACCCGCGATAGGATAAGTGCGGCGCTTAAGAATAAGTGGCAAGATCAAGGATATCACGATAGGATAAGTGCGGCGCACAAGGGTCGACCTTCACCGATGCGGGGTCGGACGCATTCCCAAGAAACCCGCGATAGGATAAGTGCGGCGCTTAAGAATAAGTGGCAAGAAAAGAAAAATTCTCAATCCGCGCCAACCCCAACTCCTCCTTTCCATAAACTAGAGTTATGAAACTTTCCTATCACTCACGGGTTTCAAAATAATTCTTTAGCATAAAACTCCAGCTTGCCCTCCCGAAGCTTCAGCGAAGAAGGGCCATTCCCTGCATTCAAAATAGCTTGAAAACATTGCCGGCAAATTATAACAGGAAAAAATTAAAGTTTGAGACGTTCCAAGGCCTCACTATATAATTTAACAAATGCTGAATCCGGATATTCGCTCCTGACAGCATTAAACAATCCCCGATTTTTATTGAAAAAGCCCCGAATTTTCCCTCCTACCCTATCCTCCGACTCTAACGGAATCAAATCCAGCAGATAACGGACTATTTCCGTCTTTACCACCCCGTTTGTTTTAGGAAAAATATCTTCCGTCAACTGGTCTAGACTTTTGGCAACATAAAAACCCGCATCGACATCAAGCCAAAATGAAAGCACTCTAAACTTTGGATTACGTCTTTCAAAATCACTACCAATTGCACTGCTTGCAACCTCTGAGGAATAACCGTTTACAGAAATCTCCGGAGAATGAAATCCCAAAAGCAAACGCCCTGCAAGATGCAAACGACCATCATGAGATTCCTTCCTTAAAGACCTAAGATCCAAAACTTGCCTTGAAGCTTCGATATCTCCATTTGTAAACCGAAGAGTCGCAAGTACAAGCTCGCCAGCCCCCGAAACTGCATTGCCAAAAGACAAACTTTCGGCAACATAAAAATCCCGCAAGCGCTCCGGCTTGTCTCCCATCGGAGCCAAAAATTTCAACCTTGGCTCCACAAAAACATATTGGGAACAAGATCCCAAAAACACTTCTTTTTTGCCCTCATCTAAACCATCAAATCTATCCCTCAAGATTCCCCCAATCCTGACAAGGGGTGAATCAGCAACCTGAATGTTATTTCCCCTCCAAAACACTACCCTGTCTATTTCGCATTTTGTGCCGTCCAGCAAAAAATCAACAATTTCCGAGTCGCCAAAAACCCGTCCAGCAAAAAGCTCTCTTGTTTGGACAGCTTTCTCGGCAGTTAGTATTCTGCTTCTCTCAACCATTTTCTACCTCACCAGGCTGCCCTTCATACATTCTCGAAAGAATCGCAACCGCCTGAAGAAAATTATTGGCACCGACAGAAAAGTAGATTTCTGAAAAACGATTCTTAATCGTCCCATACGGAACATTCAAGACAGCAGCGATTTCCCCTCTTGCCAGACCTCTAGCAACCAACCTTGCACATTGCTCTACATTCTCTCTAAAATTGGGCCGATCAACCTCTCCAATTTCAAAACTACCCCTTCGGGCTTCAAGTGCCACAAAGAAGGCAATCGACATTCCTGTCTCCTCTCTCAATCTCTGAGCTAGAGCAGCTTTATTATTTCTCACTGTCCCGGCTGCTAAACCTATACTTTCTCCTACTTGCCCCACTCCGCGCAAACCATCAATGTAAGCTTGGAGAATATTTTTTTCCCGTGGAGTTAGGTAAAAACCAGGCTGCTCTTCCCCCCGAAGGGTTTGAGGTCTGGCTTCAATTGTCATCGGTAAGCCTCTTCCCTCTTTTTGAAAATGCCGCAATTTTGCCAACTGCGCCTTCCATATTCCCAACATGAAGTTTTTCGTAGATCTTTTCCTTAACATTGTCAAAATCCTTTCTACTCATACGCACTTCACTTCTAACCGCCTCTAGGGACTTCATTCCAACGACAAGCTATAAGTCTAACTTCTTCCGGATCCAGCCTTTCACAGGGCTTTGCGAGCAAATCATCACAGTTGATCCAACCGTTGCCGACAGATAAAATAATTGCTCTGATCATAAACCCGCGGCCCTGGCTGTATTCGACTCCTCTCTTTGCGTAGTAGTTAATAAGCCTTTCACTAATCCCGCCACGGTGTTTATCTAAAGCTTCACCTCCTAAATGCAAACTTTCCAGAACTTGTTCCCCGGAAAGACCGTGAGCATAAGCAGAAATCACTTCCGTCTGCCTTGGAGTAAATATATTCGGCTGAACCGACCTTTCTCTTTCACCGTTCATTGCGGCAAACATTCTACCCCATAGCCAATATAAATGGAAATTTCCAGGCAACCATTGCTTCCCAATTTTCTCCCCCTCCCGGCATTAACTCTCTTCTTACACATACAATCGCCTAAAGCAAATTGAATACGAAACGCGCTTCTGCTAAATTGAAGTAGTGCAAGATTTACTGCCCGAAAATTTCTTACAGTATCATCTGTCAACAGCCTTTCCTAACTATGTAAAAACACGTCCCAAACATATTCAAGATATCCTCGACAATTTCAACATATTTGGACTCATAAAAAACCTTTTCTCCCCTTACAAAAGAATGACCGTCAGCGGCAAAGTTTCTCTTGGAGAAAAATTGTCCTTTAATATTATTTCCATGCTTGTTGGGGCCATGGCCAGAACAGGACTCACAATCGCCGGAGCCTTGGTTACCATATTCTTTGTAATCTTCGACCTAATCTCAATCCCATTCTATCTACTCTTCCCAATTTTCCCCTTCCTCAAATATTCAGAGGAAATTAACCAGCACGTAACCCCAAGCGATTTGGCCAACAAAACTATTGCAGGCAAATTAACCAAAACCAAAATATACTGGGCTCTTTCAAGTTTTTTTGATGTGGAATTTCAAAACCTCTTTACCATTTTCCCAGACCCTGCATCGCTTAACATCAAACCCGGTGAAAAAATCTACGAGGCATTTCTCCAACTTACCAAATGGCAACAACTCACCACATATTTAGAAAGAGAGGGTGTCAAAGAAAAAGAATTCCAAACACTTGTTAAATACTTATACGAATATTTCTACTCCGAGCACCTAATCAAACCCACACCACTTGGTGAAATGCTCATTTTTGGCTATACAAACACCCTGGAAAAATATGGACGCGAACTCACAAAAGAAAGTCACCCTCCTTTTTATGGAAAACGCGAGATTTTAGGCAAAATAGAAAAGATACTCACAAGGCCTCAAAATAACAACGCACTTTTAATTGGAGAACCAGGTGTCGGCAAACACTCGACCCTGGAAGCTCTCTCATCAGCAATTGTCAAAGGGCAACTGCCTACACTCAGGGACAAACGGATTTTTCTGCTCGACATAATAGCACTCCTGGCATCAGATAAACCCAGTACAAACCAAAACACAACCACAGTGTCAAACGCAAAAGGTAATTTCGAAGCAATTTTAGAAGAGGCGAAAAAGGCAGGAAACATTATTCTTGCAGTCGACGACATAGACAGGATCTGTACTAACCTTGATGGCAGAACCGACCTTTCGGAAGTTTTAACAACCGTACTTACAGATAACTCACTGCCTCTTATTGGCTTGGCCCTTGTAGATAATTTCAACGCTTACATTCGACCTAATGCCAACATGACATCACTGTTCGAAAGGGTAAATATTGAGGAGCCAGAACAGGAAGAACTAATGACAATCTTAATAGGTCGCGCACTCACAATTTACACCAATTTTAAAGTGGCAACCAACCTCAAAGCTATTTTAGAAATTATCGACAAATCCAATAAACTTATGGCCGATAAAAAACAACCGGAAAAGTCTATCCAAATTTTAGAAGACGCAACAGCCGAAGCAAAAAGGCAGAAACAACCGCAAGTAACCGCTGCCATGGTAGACATAATCCTTTCAGAAAAAACCAAAACACCAGTTGGTAAAATATCGCAGACTGAAGCCCAAAAACTAACCGATCTCGAACAGATTCTACACAAAAGAATCGTTGGCCAAAACGAAGCAATAGACCAAATTTCAAAGGCAATGAGAAGAGCTCGCGCAGAATTTAAAAATTCTAATAAACCAATGGGTTCATTCCTGTTTTTAGGACCAACAGGTGTCGGGAAAACTGAAACTGCAAAAGCTCTGGCACAGGTTTACTTTGGCAACGACAATCGTATGATCCGCTTCGACATGACAGAGTTTCAAGGACAAGACGCCCTTGCTCGCCTCATTGGTAACCCAAACACCAAGGCTCCTGGCCAACTAGCCACCAAAGTCCGCGAAAACCCGTTTGGCATTTTACTCATTGATGAGTTTGAAAAAGCAAACAAAGATGTCCAAAATCTCTTTCTGCAAATTTTAGACGAGGGTAACTTAACAGATGCATTTGGAAAACGCGTCAGCTTCACAAATATCATCATAATCGCGACCTCAAACGCCGCCGC
>Ga0209210_1002072_pt1 | contig 15295 bp, 11 predicted proteins | sample RifGroA1_FD_183991 | JGI IMG/M metagenome (GOLD analysis project Ga0209210, IMG submission 183991) | Contaminated groundwater microbial communities from Rifle, Colorado, USA - Rifle Groundwater A1 (SPAdes) (version 2) | ecosystem: Environmental > Aquatic > Deep subsurface > Groundwater >...
CCTCAACAAGCGCTCCGAAATGATATGCACGTTCGCCGACTGGATGAACGCAGGGAATGTACGAATACCAGACAACGATGAATTCCATTCAGACCTCGCTGTAATTCCTCTTGACAGGTCCACCTCAAATGGACTACGATTTATTGCGCCGAAGGCCGAGATAAAGAAGCTGCACAACGGCAAATCGACCGACATCCTGGATGCGGCTGTGCTGACCTTCGCCTATCCGGTCAGGCGCCAGAACACCGGGGGCCCGGGAAGTTCAGATGCCGGTTGGAAGAAGAAGGACGCGGGCAAGTCGCCGCTGAAGTCGAGAAGGAGATAATTTTATGGGCGTAGAGACCATCATACTGGCAGCCGCGGCGACTTACGGCGCTGTTTCAAGTCAGGACCAGGCGCGCCGAGCGAACAAGGACAAAGAGAACGTCAAGAAGCAGACGAAGGCTCGTGAAGCTGAACTGGCCGCTGAGTCCGCGGCAACCGAGGCCGCCAAGAAGAAAGCGGAGACCGCCGGTCAGCGCGCAGGGTTCAGTTCCGGTTCAGGTGTGTCGTTCCGTTCCACCTTCACTTCGAGCGCGGCCGGCGGAACGGGGTTCAAGAACGTAGCGGAGGATAACATCAGGAGAGGTACATTATTCGGTAATTAAGGAAAAAGGGCGCGCCCCAAGCGCGTCTCCTCGGCGGGGCGTTCCTTCCTCTGGCGTCCCCGCCGGGGTCCTTAAAATGGAGATTTAAAATGGCAAATGAAACCGTAAAACCTGAAGGCCGTCTGGAAAAGGTGTTCCACCGCTGGACCGATATGAAAGCCCGCAAGGACCCGTGGAACCGCCACTATCAGCGTCTGGCTGAGGTGTTCCTGACCCGCAAAGGCAGCTTCACCACGACCATCACCCCGGGCGAGTTCCTCTACGACAACACCTTCAACAACACCGGCGAGCAGGCCGCGCTCCAGGCCGCGGCGGTCTACGCCTCGATGCTCTGGCCGGACAGCTCCCGTACCTTCGTCATTAAGCCTGTGGACGAGCTCAAAGGCCTTCCGGGCGTGGATGAGTATTTCCGCTTCTGCACCCGCCAGATACAGCGCGCTATGGACAATCCGCGCGCCGGCTTCCTGACTGCGCTCCAAGAGTTCGAGATTGATATGCAGGTGTTCGGCACCGCTGGCCTCGGGACGTTCGAGGGCGAGGACGAGGACCTCCCCGTGGTCTATGAGACCTGGGACGTAAAGGGGATGTGCATCTCCGAGAACGCCCAGGGTTTTGTGGACGCCATCTACTATTCTGACCCCAAGACGGTGCGCCAGATAGTCGAGGAGTATGCCGGCGATTCTATCCATCCTCAGGTGCTGGAGCTCTATAAGGCGGGCAAACTGGAGGATAAGGTCGAGGTCTTGAAGGTTCTTGAGCCCCGGGCCAAGCGCGAGCGCGGGAGTGCGGGCGTACTCGGCATGCCCACCCGCACCCTCCATATAGACGTCGAACATAAGCACCTTATGCGCGAGAAGGGCTACGAGGAGTTCCCTGTGGCCGTGGGCCGGGCCATAAAGACCGTGGGCGAGACCCAGGGGAGATCTCCGGCTATGGTGGCGCTGCCCGATGCGGCGTCTCTCAACGCCCTGGACGAGGCCATCATAGTGGCCACCGAGAAGCAGTTGGACCCGCCCCTCGGCGTTCTGGACGATGGCCGTCTGGGTGGGGGGACCATAGACACGAGCGCCGGCGCGCTGAATGTCTTCAATTCCTCGGGGCGTATCACAGGGGACAAGCCGGTTTTCCCCTTGTTCACTGTGGGCGAGCTCCAGAGCGCGGAGAAGTTGAAGGAAGCGTTCAAGGAGAGCATCGCTCAGGCGTTCTCGCTGGACCGCCTGCTGGACTTCAATAACGAAACCCAAATGACAGCATACGAAACCTCCGTCCGTGACAGGATGCGCGGGTCTTCGCTGGGGGGTATGTTCTCCCGGCAGATAGCCGAGGTGTTCTCGCCCACCATCGTCCGCACCTTCTCCATAATGTACCGCAAGGGCAAGCTGGGGGTGAACGCCGCGGGCTTCCTGGCGATGGCTCATAAAGCCTGGGCCAAGATCCGCGGAACGCCTCTCCAGATAGTGCCCGCCGCGGTAAAGGCCGCCATAGAGGCTGGTCTGGACGTTTACGAGGTGGAGTACGTCTCTCCGGCCAAGAGGTTCATGCAGTCCGAAAAGCTCCAGGGTATTTTCACCACTGCGGAGTTCGTGCAGAAGATGGGCGTAACTCCAGGGGCCGAGCAGATTCTCGACGGCGTGGACTTTGACGATATGCTGAAGAATGTGATAGCATATTCAGGCGCCCCGTCAACCATAGAGCGGACTGAGTCCGAGATAAAAGCGATTCGTGCCGGCCGCGCGCAGGCGCAGGCAGAAATGGCGCAGTTGGAAGCCTTGAAGGCTAAGACGGAAGCGGCCCGGAACGTGGGTTCCGCGGTCCAGGCATTCGGAGCGGCCGGGGGTTCCGGGGCGGCCCCCATGTAGTCAGGAGGAAAAAATGACAGAGGAACAGAAGAAGGATATAGCGGAGAAGAAGGCGGCGTATCTCGCGGCGATACAGACGCAGTTAAAAAAAGAAGCGTCCATAGCAGAATCCGTCGCTATGACGGAACCCGGTATGAAGTTTCTGAGGATGCTGCATGACAAATGTGGCTTCGCTAAGGCCGACCGGGTGATACGCGCTGACGGCCAGATAGACCCGGTGGCCACCGCGCTGAACGCCGAGAGGCGCAACGTGTACCTGGAGATTCGTGTGCTGCTGTCCGCCGAAATGCGGCGCGAGATAGAGAACCCGATAGTAACAGAGGAGAAAAAATAATGCCCGACGAGAAACCCCCCATACCCGTACTGGAAACCTTGATCCCCGAGGAGTTCAAGGACCGCGCGTATCTCAATGACCTGAAGACCTTGCCCGTGGGCCCTGACGCCTACAAGGCGCTCTTCAAGAAGCTGGACGGCGCGCAGACCCTGATAGGGAAGAAGACCGGCATACCGGAAGCGACCGCCACCCCGGAAGAGGTGGAGAAGTTCTACAACACCCTGCGCCCGGCCAAGTTCGAGGAGTATGAACTCCCGGCCAAGGAAGGCGTGACGCCGGACCCTGAGACCGAGAAGGCCGTGAAGACGATGTTCCACAATGCCGGCCTGTCCAAGACCCAGGTGGCCAAGCTGGCCAAGGACTTCGATGCCTTCGTGGCGGAGAAGACCTCGGTCCAGACTGCGGAGGCCAAAAAACTCGACGACGAGTTCGCGGCCCTGTCCGAAAAGACTTTCGGGACGGACAACGCCAAAGTGCTGGCGCGCAGCAAGGAACTGCTGACCGCGCTGACACCCCCGGAGATGGCCCCCTTCCTGAACCGCCTGCCTAACGAGAGCCTCGTGCTCCTGGCTGGCGTGATGGAGAAGGTCCGCGCCACCTACCTAAAAGAGGACAACCTGGACGGCAGCGGCGGCGGAACGCCCCCGGCGGACGTGGATTCCCTCCGCAAGGAAGCCCGCGAGCTCCAGAACTCACCGGCCTGGAAGGACGCTTTCCACGTTGACCACGAAAAGACCGTGGCCAAGGTGAACGGGATATACACCCAGATAAGCAAGGTCGGAAAGAAGTAAAAAGGAAAAACCACGCAGGGGGTTGACAAGTCCCCCTGCGTGGTGTATACTGGTAATGAGATTTGAAGTCCAGATACGGACGCGCCTCGCGCGTACCCCTGGTGATGAGAGAGAATTCTCTCCGCGTCCCCGCGATAAAAGGAGAGGGCACCCGTTGGCGTTGAGACGGATACTGCACTCGCAAAACCCAAAAAAGTTGTGATTTGCGGTTAGCAGTTTCGCGTCTCCCGGCGGATAGTCGGGGACAAGGAGAAAAATATTATGGCCGGTGAAACAATCGACGTTTCTTTGATAACGCAGTTTTCAGACCAGGTGCACAATGCCGCGCAGCAGACCAAAGCGCGCCTGCGCCCCTACGTCCAGATAAAGCAGATGAGCGGCGACCTGTTCGCTTACGACGGTCTCGGCCTGGCTGAGGCCTCCGAGATTTTCGGCAGGCACCAGCCGGTCGTATTCTCCGACATTGAGCACAAGAGGCGCAAGATCAGCCGGCGCCGCTTCGCGCTCGTGCTGCCCATCGACGCTTCCGACGTCCGCGGCGCCCTGGTCAACCCCCAGAGCGAATACGCGATGGCCTGCGCCCGCGCTATGGAGCGCGTGTTCGATCGCATAGTGTACGAGGCGATGTTCGCCGACGTGTACACCGGCCGCGACATGGGCACCGCCGTGGCCTTCGCCACCGATGGCGGCAAGACCGTGACCGCCACCGCCGGCCTCACCTACGAGACGCTCCTGGAAGTCAACCAGAACTTCATCGACAACGAAGTGGGCAACGAAATGCCCGTGTCCAAAGTCATGGGCATCACTGGCGACGAGCACACCGCCTTCATGAAAGAGACCGAGCTGGTCTCCGGTGACTACTCCCGCCAGTACGTCGTAGACGGCGGCGAGATACAGAAGGCCAACGGCATCAACTTCGTCAAGTTCGCCGGTGCCATCACCCGCCCGATACTGACCGTGTCCGGTAGCGTCCGCAACTGCTTTGCGATGGCGCAGGGCGGGATGTGCGTGGGTATGTCCAAGGAAATGGAGATCAAGATTGACAACCGCGCCGACCTCCATGAGACCACCCAGGTGTCCATAGTCTTCGAACTGGGCGCCGTCCGCACCGAGGGCGTCCTCGTGCAGAAAGTTACCACCACCGACTAATCGGGGGTAGCCCCTATCCTCCACCCCTTGACCGGGGCAGGGGGATAGGGGTATAATAAGCAGACAGACCCCGATTAGGGGAGGAGAACAAAACTATGGCGGTACAGAACAAGTGGGTTAACAGTTTAGTGGCGGCCGGCAAGAAGGCCAGCCCGGGCAACATAATGCCCGGCCAGGTCTTCGCCTTCGCCTGCACCTTCGAGATAGCGGCTGCAGACACCGACGCGTCCATCTACAAGGTGGCGAGACTTGGCGCGAACATGATCCCGGTCCAGATAAAGATAAACGCGGACGCTTCCCTCGGGACGTCCTCGATATCCCTGGGCCTCTACAAAGAGAACGGTGACGTTCTCGATGTGGACTGCTTCGCCGCGGCCTCGGACTACACCGCCGGCATGGCGATGGGCTCCGAGCTGGACGGCCTGACCGCGCTCCCGATAGACGATATCGGCAAGAAGCTGTGGGAAATCACTTCCCTCGGCCTGACCGAAGCCACGCGGCAGAACGCTTACGACCTGGCCTTCACGGCTCCCACCACCGGTGGCGCCGCGGGGACCATCTCGATACGCGGTCTGTTCATACAGGGCTAATTTCAGTCCTGACTGAGTACCCCTCGCCCTTTCACTGGGGCGGGGGGATTCAAGCGTTTTAAGGAGATCCATGTCGAATCCGACGTCGTCTATCCATATCTGCAATCTCGCTCTTGACCGTATTGGCCAACAGGAAATCGCATCGGTAGACACCCCTACCACGGAGATCGAGAATATATGCAACCGGCATTATGACCAGACGCGGCGCAAGGCCCTCCGCAAATATATATTCAATTTCGCCAAGAAGTACGCCACCCTGACCAAGTCAGTCACTAAGACGCCGGCCTTCGGCTACGCCAACGCCTACGCGCTACCCAACGATTTTATCCGCCTGCTGGCCCTCGGAGATATAACCATCGGAGGGGACACAGACCCGTCGTTGTTCGACATCAGTGAAGGGCATTTGTTCACCGACGCCGAGGGCGGGAGCACGGTGTACATCACCTATATCTACGATGCTAAGACGATTTCCAGCTACGACCCTCTGTTCATCGACGTCTTAACCCTGGAACTCGCGGCCGCGATGGCGTATAAATTCACCCTGAAGCCCTCTTTGGTGGCCGCCCTCAAGCGCGACCTCGAAGACGCCCAACTCTCTGCGTCGGCCGTTGCCGGACAAGAGAAGCCCCCGAGGCGCATACAGCGCAGCCGCATACGCGCTGTTCGCCGCTTCGGTTACTATTCCAGCGACAACACGAGGATATAATGGCCAACGCGACACTGGTGAATTTTGCGGGCGGCGAGACGTCCCCCAAGTCCCGGGGGCGTTTCGATATTGCTTCGTACACATCCTCCTGTCGCAAACTCGTCAATTTCATAGCAGAGGTCTCGGGGCCCGCGCGGTTCCGGCCGGGGTTTAAGCATATTTCAGAGACTCGGAGTTCGGGGGTTGCGCGCATCATCCCGTTTCAATCCCGGGATTCTCAGGCGTATATGCTGGAGTTTACGCCCGGCAAGATGCGGGTGTATAAGAATGGGGCGCTACTGACCCTAGAAAGGACCACGGTGACGGACGTCACCCAAGCGATCCCAGGGGTGCTTACGGTGACCAGCGGAACGGGCCTGGCTGCCGGGGATGACGTGGTCATAACGGACGTAGTAGGCATGGAGGAATTGAACGGACGAGTATTTCGTCTGGGGGTGGGCGGGGCTACTTTTTTCCCATTACTCGACCCCAATACTGGGGCCTCGATAAATACCATGGGATACGGGGCCTATGTATCCGGCGGTACGGTGCGAAAGGTCTATGAGGTCACTTCCCCGTACATCGAGGACGACCTAGAGGGGATACAGTTTTCGCAGACGGCGGACGAGATGTACATCAACCATTACAGGTATACCCCAAGGAAATTGACGCGAGACACCGCGGATGTGTTCACCCTGGCCACCTACGTCCGCACAGCCGATCCTTTCACCGCCGGGGATACCCTTACCGTGGTAGGAATAGCCTTGGGGACCAGCACTATTGTCACTTTAGCCGCCGGGTCCTTTGTGGAGCTGGGGGCGCACTATACTTTTTCTGGAGTAGTGGGGACCACAGAAATAAACACCAAAACGTACCGACTCACATCGTATCTGCCTACTCCAGCGGGGCTTCCTCGGGTCTATATACTCGATGTCACCACCCTGGCGCATATTGACTCTTCCGCGTGGACGGCGTACACGAGTGGCGGGGAGGCGGCGATAGGGGCTGACAATCCGTTGGCCCTCACTTTCTATGAAAACAGGCTCGTCCATGCCGGGACGAATTTACGCCCTCGCACCCTTTTCCTCTCGATGGCACCGGATTCCGCGGGGGCCCCGCGCTTTGACACTTTTACTGGGGGCGCCAGTGCGGATGACGCTTGTTTCTTCTCTCTGGCGCCCATCAATGGCACTGTCGACTATATAGCCTGGGCGGGGGGGTCAGCCAAGTATCTCCTCATCGGCACTTTCGGGGGCACGTTCAGGATATCTGGGGGCGGGCTCGACGAGCCCATAACGCCGAGCTCGGTAAATGTGAGGCAGCTTGACGCATTTGGGTGTGCCGCCACTATGCCCGTGCTAAGCGGGTCTACAGCATATTTTATACAGCGTGGGGGGAAAACGCTGCGGGGAGTAGGTTACGCGAGCGACGCGGATGACGTCACTACTTTTGATGCCTGTCTGAACGCGGATCAAATCGGGGATTCGGAACTCAAACGCGCGATGTTACAGACCGGGCGCCCAGATACCCTTTGGGTGGTTAGAGCCGATGGACAACTGGCGGGCATGACCCTATCTGGAGGGGAGCGAGTGGCAGGTTGGCATCGGCATAAAATCGGGGGTGCGGACGCGAAAGTTTTAGATGTCGGAGTCCTCCCCCGACCGGGAGACAGCGACCAGCTCTACATTGTGACCGAGCGTACCATCCAGGGGATAACCCACCGGGCAGTCGAAGTGCTGGCTGACGACGTGGTATACCCCGACCCGGAGGACTTCTATTCTGCGGAGTCGGCGGGGGCCGCTGACGAAGAGAAGTACATGGACGCGGTTTATCGTCTTCAGGAGAGGTACATACACCTGGATGCAGCGGCCACGTATAATGGGGGTGACAGATTTGCGGGCTCGACCGGGATAATTGGGGCCACTACCGGCGCGGTAGGGACCACCGGGAATCTTCACGCATATGAGTTGGATGGGGCTACTCCCAAGTATGGCGTGTTTTCGGCGGACGATGTCGGAAAAGAAATCTGGATTAAACCCGGTATCGATACCGGGGTCGGACGCGGACGGGGGACGATATCTAATTTCGTGAACACTTCTTTCGTGCAGATAACGGTCCTTTCAGTTTTCGATGGTGAGGGGATGGGGCGTTCTTTAGACCAGTTGTACATAGCCTCCGACGAGATATCTGGCCTCTGGCATCTTGAGGGGCAACGCGTGGCCGTAGTTGCGGACGGAGCTGTGTATTCCGACGGGGCTACAGATGATTATCCTACCGTGACTGTGGCCCATGGGGCCATAACGCTGTCAAGAAACTGCGCTGTGGTCCATGTCGGTCTTCCCTATGAAGGGATGCTGATAACCCATAACCTCGAGATGGGTGGGGCCTCCGGGCCGGCCCAGGATAAGCCGCGCAACATCGTGCGCATGGCCCTCCGTTTTCTCAACTCGCTAGGCTGCGAATTCGGCACCAGTCTATACCGGACGGAAAAGGTAGTCCACAATTCCAATAAATTCGTTTCTGATCGACCCACACCGGTGTTCTCTGGTGTTAAGATTGTGCATAATTCAGATAACTGGAAGCCAGACAGTGGTGACAAGAATGTCGTTATCGTCCAAAAACTCCCTCTGCCCTGCGTGGTCCAGTTCATAGACGTTCACTATGAAACGGGGGACGAGTGAGTATATCCCTTTTCTGCCGCGAGCACCTGGCGCGCATGAACGTCAAGGCTGACGCTAAAGAGATAGCGGCCCTGCCGGGCGTCCCCGAACGGCTGGAGGGCCTGAACGCTGCGTCCATCTTGTCTGCGGACGGCAAGACCGTCCTGGCCGTCATGGGCGCCGTGCCCACGCTGCCGGGGGTCTGCGAGGTGTTCGTGCTGGCGTCCGAGGACCAGATGCGGTATCCCATAACCTTCGCAAAGTGCGTTCGCAAAGAACTGTGTACTTTAAAAGGGAAATATCGTAGAATACAAGCGGTGGCAAAAGATGACGATTTTCACGCCAGATGGCTCGGTTGGCTCGGGTTCGAGCGAGAGGGAGTGATGAAAAAATTTGGAACACATGGTGAGGACATGGTAATGTGGGGTCTTGTATGAGCGCGGGTACTCTAGCTGGAGTGACCGTCGGCGCCAGCGTACTGGAGGGCATCTTCGGTATGAACGCCGCGGACGCCCAGGCGGACTCAATGAGGTCCCAGTTGACGCTCATGCGCGCTGAGAGCGAGGCGGATATTGCCCGGTACGCCGAACAGACCAAGGCATTTAAAGCGAAACAGGGCCTCGCGTATCTAAAGGCCGGAGTTACTCTCGAAGGGTCCCCCCTGGAGATACTCGATGAGACGGTACGGGTTTCCTCAGAAAACATAAGCGCGATGCGCGCCAGGACGTCTGCTGATATCCTTTCAGCCAAGAGCAAGATTTCTGCGATTCGCGGCCAGGGGCGCGCGGCGCTCGTGGGCGGATTTGCGAAGGCCGCCTCTGTCTTCGCCTCGCAGGGCAAAAAACTGGCGGGGCCGACGTCTAAGGAGCTGAAAACCTCAGTGGAGAATTTTGACTACTCAACCGGATTTGACGAACGGAGTTACAAATAATGGCCATCATCCCCCGCATCAATCAAGGAGACCGTCCCTCCGCGGTCGTAAATACCACGATGGACACGTCTGCGGCGGCCATGATAGGGTCCGTGGCAGACGCGTCCGGCGAGATGCTGGCCACCGCGACCGCGGAGGAGCAGAACGAACGCCGGCGCCTGTCAGAGGCCCTTGAGGCGAAGCAGAAGATAGTGGACTCCTCAAACGCCGGCCGCGTTTCTCTGGAGTTCGAGGACACCCATTTCAAGACTTTGGCCCAGCTTGAAAAGGACTACGCTGATAATCCCGACCAGATACCGGCCAAGTACACCGAGCTGATGCGCGAACAGGCGGTGGCTATCTCTGACCGCAAGGACATCAATGACGTGGTGAAGCTCCAGGCCACCAAGGAAGCAGAGTCTACGATGTCGTCCGGGCTCCGGCAGGCCTACGAAATGACCGGTCGCCTCCAGACCGCCCAGGTGAAGGGCAATCTGGCCAAAGCCCGGCTGTCCTTCGCCGGCGCGGCTATTGACCTACGGTCCGCCGAGGGTGTGGCCGTCCTGGCCGAGAAGTTTAAGGCCAAGGAGTACACCAATTTTGTGGCCGCCTACGGCAAGGACGCTGACAGCCAGATGCAGAGCGCAGTCTCTGACGCCTACTACGCCTGGGCCAAGAACTTCTCCCACGAGTTCCCCGGGGAGTATCAGGCCCAGAATCTTCGCCTCATCAAGGACAATGTCCCGCAGCACTACACCGAACTGAACGAGGGCGCGCGCACGTCCATGAAGGGCCTGATGCGCCGTAAGCTCAACGCCACCTATGTAGACGCGGTGCGCCGCGGGTCCGCGGTGACTGAAGCGTACAGCAACGGCGCCCTGGACGTCCCCACCATCCTGTCCAGCCGGAAAGCCTGGGGTGCTAAAATCGATGCCATAAACGCCGACCCTAACCTCACGCAGGCGCAACGGGACGAGCAGATAAAGCCCATCTCTCGGGAACTCGAAGTCCTTAAAATAACCGAGGACATGATGCGCTCGGAGATGAAGGCCGATCAGCTCCCTGAAGACGAGCTCCCTGCGGAGATAACAACGGAGCGCAATAAACTCTTTGGGAAAGACAAGAAGGGCAAAATCAAGGCCAAGTCGCTCGACGAACTCCTCGAATATAAGAAGAATCTGGTCCTGGCACACTCGAAAAAGAACATCAGCCCCGGCGCCTTTGACACCCTCCGCAAAGAGGTAGACTTGAGCATGGAGAAGTCCGTCTCCAAGGAGCGTAACAACACAACCTCCTGGTGGAACGGCGACACCCCCAAAGAGATAGGGAACACCCGGCTCGACGAAAAGTTCGAGGAGGAGAAACCGGCGGCTACCGTTCAGGAGCGCAACCGCGCTACTCTTCGCTTCGTAGATCTCTACAACGCCGCGGTGAAGGCCGGCAAGCCCCCCACTGAGGTAGAAGCCGAGAAGATGGCTGAAGACGCTTTTAACCTGGCATACGGTGTGGCGCCGGCGCCCGCGAGGAGCAGATGACAGAGCCGCGCACTTTTCCCAATGACCCCAATCCTCCGCCTTCCGCGGCCGGGTTGGCGCTCGTGCGCCCCGAAGAAGAGACGCCGGCGCCTGTTCCGTCTCCGGCTCCCTCGCCGCAGGCGGCTGAGGCTGTCATAAAGGACAACGCTGCGGCCGCGGAGACCGAGGGCGAGTATTGGCTGCGGGACGAAGAGGGCGGCGCGCGGCGGATATTCCTCAAGTCCTTGGACGGCCAGAATACCGAGATAGGCGTAGTAGCCAACCCCGATGCCAACACCATTTTAGAGTCCACCGGCCGGCGTAATTCCTTTGGCAACTGGACCGTCCCCAAAGATGTGGCGCTCTCCCTTAAACAGGGCAAGCTGGGCTTCCCCGAGCACCTGGCCGCGCAGTACGCTTCGGGCGAGGCCGCGGTTCGCCGCGGCGAGGTCTTCTCCAGGGCACTCCGGGGCGAGACGTCCTTCGCGGACGCCGCGGCCTACGGCGACCTCGAACGCCAGAAGATGCTATCCAATGAGCGCCCCGACATAGCCTGGAAGGACGCCCCCTTCGGCCGCCTGGTGGCGGAGGCCCGCTGGGTGGCCGGCGCGGGCGTCGGTATACTCCCTTTCATGAAGGGCGCGGCAGCGGAGAGCGCGGGCGGTGCGGCGATCCTGGGCGGCGCCGCTCTGGCCATCGCGGGCACCGCGGGCGTGGCCGCCCCAGTGGCCGTCCCCCTGGTGGCGGGTATGATGAGCACCGGAGCGTCTTATAAGATTTTCAAGTACACAATGGATGTCGAGGGGGGTAACATCGCAGGGGATATGTACACCAAAGGCTTCCCCGAAAAGACCGTAAGGGAGTTCGCCCCGGCTGCCGGCGCCATAATCGGCGCTTTGGAACTGACGGGTATGCGCTTTCTTACTGCCCCGCTGAAGCGCCAGTTCGTGAAGAACGTCCTCGGCTCCGAGCCCGTCAAGAAGATAATGGCCAACTGGTTGGTGAACTACACCAAGGAACTCGGGGGCGAGGTGGGCGTCGAAGTGGCCCAGGAGACCGTCACCCAGATGACCAATCAGTTCGCGGCTATTGTGGATAAGCGCCCTGAGCTGATGAACTCCAAAGAGGACATCTGGAATGCTCTCGTCCAAACCGCGGCCGGCGCCGCTGCGGGCATGGCGGTCATAAAGTTACCAGGCGTCGCTATGGACTACGCGGGCTCCCGCCAGACCAAGGCCAACGTGCGCGCGGTCAAGACCGCCATAAGCGCCGGCGAACTGGACGCGAAGACCGCTTCGGTGGCCAAGATCGAGGGCGTCATAAACCCCGAAATCGACGCCACGAAGCTCAATGAAATTTTGAAGAATCCCGAGAAGGCCGAGGCCTTCGGCGAGAAGAACGCGGGCAACGAGGACGTCAAGGCCGCCCTCCACGCCAAGGCCGAAGCGCTGAAGATAAAGTACGTCGCGCTGACCGAGGGGGAGCCTGTCGTAGACCTTGACGACGCTACGCAGGCCGAGGTCATAAAGATTTCTGGCCAGATGGACGTTCTCAATACCATTGGTAAAGGTATGGACGCCTCGGTTGAGGTAGAGCCGATGGTGCCCGTGAAAGAGTCCAAGACCGTCATGGAGGCCGTCGAGCGCAAATACTCCGAGCAGTCCCTCGTCCTCAGAACTCTGGAGAAAGATACGAAGGCGCTCAATAATGAAATCACCGATTTGATAGAGGAGCGCGACGCGCGCTTGGAAGAAGGCAAGCCCGTCGTCGCCCTGAACGCGGCTATCAACAAACTGGCCAGCAAGATTTCCCGTAACGAAGAGATGGGCGCTGAAATCGTTATGACCCCGACGGGGGCTGAAGCAGCCCTCGGGCTGCACCTGGCTGAATCCGGCGCCGACGCCACTATCTCTGCCGCCGAACTGATACGGATGGAGCAGACTCTGGTGGACAAGGTCGCCGCGGCCAAACAGTCCTTCTTTAAACACGGAGAGGCTTACGCGAAGCGCGAGGTCCAGCGCGTCCAGACCTACATTCAGGAACTGGTCAAACGGTCCAATATCCCGGCCGAGGACAAGGCGAAGTTTACCTCTGTCCTCCGCAACACCCAGACGATAGAGCAGCTCGAAGCCAACTACCCCGAGATACGCGACCGCATCTTCGTGGCCGAAGAGAAGCGGCGGGCTAAGGCGTCCGAACAGATTTTAGCCGCGGCGCTGAAGGCCGGCAAGGTGAAGAAGACTGACGGCAAACTGACGGGTAAGTTTGGCGACGCAGACACGCAGGCCATCGTTACTGCGGTCAACGTGATGAATAAGATGACGCGCACCCAGGCGGACCTCGAAACCAACGCCGCGGAAACCGCGCTGACTGAGGCCGCGGACGTCGGTCATCCTGACTACTCTCCGCAGGCCCACGCCAAGGCGTATTACGCCCTCCAGGCCGCCCGCTTCCGGGCCGGGCAGATGTCTACGGACCAGGGCGCGGCCTTCGTGGCCGACCTGACCTCGATGCTCGATGGTAAACGCGCGGCGTTCCTTGAGCAGAAAATGGCAGAGCGCGAAGCCCGCTTGGCCGAGGAAGACGCTGGAATAACAAAGATGCTGGGCGACATAGTCCCGCCCGAGGGTTGGGAGAAGGCGCGGGTAGAGTCCGGCTCTTGGGTAAAGGGCCTCCGCGTCCCTCGTGCCCTCATCGGTCTTTATGAGAAGGGCCTGGGGTCTATCCACTCAATAGGGCATCTTCTGGGCTTCCGCACCGGGGAGAAACGCGGGCAGTCTTGGATAGAGAAGACACTGTCTGCCCAGAAAGAAGAGACGAATTTCGATGGGATGAAACAGATGTGGCATGACCGCCTGACCGAAACGGCCAAGAAGGCATACGGGCTGCTGTCTGAGTCCGCGACGCGCAAACTTCATCGCCAGCTCCTCGCCCCCAACGACCTCGGCTGGCACATGAACGCCAAAAAGCAGAAAGTCCAGCTCGTGTATACCCGCGACGAGGCCATAAAGTTCTACATGGAACTCCAGGACCCCACGTTGGCGGAGAACATCACGCACCCCGATGCGCTGGCATATACGCCGGCGATGATAGCCGAGGTGACGAAGACCCTTACTGACGGGGACAAGCGCTTCGCTCTCGGCCAGTTACAACTCTACCGGGAGTTGTACGCCGCGGTGAACAAGGTCTTCCGCGAAGTCCGTGGCGTGGACTTGCCTTTCAACAATTTCTACAGTCCCATCCAGGCGCTGCACCACGCTGAAAAGCCCGGCCAGGAGATGACCATAGAGAACGCCGCGGACCAGATACACGCCCGGTCTACGATGGGCAACTGGGCTATTTCGCGCGTCCGGCACCTCCGCCCCTTGGCCAAACAAAGCTCCCTGATGTCCTTCAATGACCACGTCTACGCGGTCACGCGTTACGTTGCTTATGAGAAGAAGGTGCGCCAGTGGAACTCGCTGCTGGCCAACCCGAAGTTCAAGGCCGCGGTCGTGGGCGTCTACGGCGACCAGGTCTACGACGCCCTCAAAATCATCGTTCAGCGCATAACCAAAGGCTCCCACGAGCGCGCCATGATGCGTGGCTTAGACCGTCTGATATCCAAACTCATCGTGGCCGAGATCATCGGCAAGCCCATCGCCATAGCAAAACAGTTCACGTCCATGCCAGCGTTCGCCAACTCGGTTCCAGCCGAGCACCTCCACCTCTTCGCCAAAGAACTCGCCGGCACCGTGAAGGATGGAAAGTTCGAGAAGGAATGGGCGGAGTCCGATTTCGTCAAGTCCCGGGGCATGAATCAGTCCCAGGACCTGAAGGCGATGATGGAGTACAGCAAAGAAGGCTCTCGCCTCGACAACCCCCGCATCATAGAGGCGCTGGGGGTATTCGTCAAGTTCGGGGACAAGGCCCCCATTATGGTAGGGGGAAACGCTCTCTACCGCTATCTGCGCTCTCAGGGCGTGTCCTCGGAAGAGGCCGTACAGATTACGTCCGAGACCGCCCGCGAGACCCAGTCCTCCGGCAGCATCATAGACCTTTCGCCCCTCCAAGGCGCCGGCGGACTCACCCGGCTCTTTACAGCCTACCTGAATCAACCTGTGCAGTTCATTCGCATAGAGATGCAAGCGTTGACTGACATGGCATCCAAGGGGTT
>Ga0209210_1002073_pt1 | contig 15293 bp, 17 predicted proteins | sample RifGroA1_FD_183991 | JGI IMG/M metagenome (GOLD analysis project Ga0209210, IMG submission 183991) | Contaminated groundwater microbial communities from Rifle, Colorado, USA - Rifle Groundwater A1 (SPAdes) (version 2) | ecosystem: Environmental > Aquatic > Deep subsurface > Groundwater >...
GCCTCTGACCATCAAATTTATTTTCAAAAAATCCCTGCCTGTCGGCAGGCAGGTGCACTACGCTCGGGTATTTCTTACTAAACTGCACTTATGGTTATAAGAAAGGAGATCTGCAGAGTAGTTGGGATGTTGATATTGCGCCCATAAAATTTACGATAGAAAAATTTGCGTTCCGCTCATACGCTTCTCGCTAACCTGTGCTTATGGTTACAAGAAAAGAAAGCCATCGGTTATTTGAAGAAAGCGGTTGACAGACCGATATGGGGCGTTCTTTACTTATGGAAGTCGCAAGCCCACTGAGGGCTTATGTTTATCAACTAATACAGGGAGGAGCTATTTATGCGAAAGGAGGCTAGCGGGCTTCCGGCATGGAAGAGTGAGCTCCTCGCCCAGTGGCAGGAGTTCTATAAGGAGCACGGTATTGAGAAGAGCCTCTCTCGCATCGTAATTCCCACGCGTCATGAGGGGTTCAATCGGTTGATCGTGGTTCTCGCTGGAATGACCTCAAACCGGCTCTTCGCGAAGTGCAAGGAGTTTTTTCCGAGCTGGAGGTACGCCGAGGATTTCGATCAGATCCGCTCGGATCGTGAACCGGACCATGACTATGCGATCTGGGTGCGTTGCTCCGTAGAGGCCGATGAGGATATGAATGGTCTCTCAGTAAACGACACGAAGACCAGGGGCATCATAGGCATCGCGCTCCACGAGCGCCTGCTCTACGGGCTCAAATACTTTCGGGAGACTAGGGGACATCTAGACCCGAAGAACGTCACGCTCTGTAGCGGCTCGCGGTATCTGGATGGCGGCGTACCGGGCGTGTACTCGAGCGACGACAGGATGTTCGTCGGCTGGTACAGTCCCGGCAATTCGCATGAACTCCTCCGCGTTCGCGCAGTAGTTCCGCAACACTTGTACCCAGTTTCTCTTTCACTCCCCAGTGAGTAGCGGCTCATTGGGGATTTTTTTATTGAATCTGGAAAAATCAGCCGAATCGGCTTATGATGAACTGAATGACTTCGGGCGAGATCAGGAAACGATTTTTGGAATTTTTTGAGAAACGAGGGCACAATCGCTTCGCTCAAAATCAAAAGGCAAAAATCAAATATCAAAATGAACTCTAGTGATATTAGGAAGAAGTTTCTTGAATATTTTAGGAGAAAAGGGCATGTTATTGTTCCGTCGAGTTCGCTTATTCCCGATGATCCGTCGGTACTTTTGACGACCGCGGGTATGCAGCAGTTTAAGCCGTACTTTGTAGGGAAAGCCGATCCAATCGCGGATTTTGGAAGTAAAAATGTTGCCTCGGTTCAGAAGTCGTTTCGGACGTCCGACATCGATGAAGTGGGAGACGAATCACATCTTACGTTTTTTGAGATGCTTGGAAATTTTAGTTTTGGTGGCCCTTTGACTTCGGATACGCCTTCGCTCAGGACAAGCTATTTCAAGAAAGGAGCGATTGAATACGCGCACGAGTTTATTGCAAAAGAAATGGGACTCACGATAGATTATGTAAGCGTTTTCAAGGGAGATGATGATGTTCCGGCGGACACAGAATCCGAAGAGATTTGGAAATCGCTTGGAGTTGCGAATATCAAAAAAATGGGGCGCGAGGATAATTTTTGGGGCCCGACGGGTAACGAGGGGCCGTGCGGACCGACGACGGAAATTTATGTAAATGGTCTTGAAGTTTGGAATATCGTATTCAATGAGTTTTATTGCGATAAAAATAAGAAACTTACCCCATTAAAAATCAAGGGAGTGGACACAGGAATGGGGTTGGAGCGTCTCGTAATGGTGGTGCAGAAAAAGAGCAATATCTTTGAGACGGATTTGTTTAGCGGGCTTACTGACTTGGTTCCAACTAGCGACATAAGACTCAAAAGAATTCTTGCCGATCACCTACGCGCTTCCGTCCATCTTATTGCGGATGGCGTAGAACCAAGTAACAAGGAAAGGGGATATATTTTGCGGCGCATCTTGAGGCGTGCCGCATTACATGCTATGGACGTTGCATTTGAGAGGGCAGTGCTGTCTTCACCAAAATCTATAACATCAGAAAACGAAAATGAGAAAGGTTGGTTTAATGAAATTGCAGCTCTTACAGCCGATTCAAGTTACTTTGCTATTACTGATAAGAAGAGTTTAATTTTAAAAATCATTGAAAAAGAGGTTGGGCAATTTTCCGAGTTGCTGAAATCACAGAAAGAAGTGGAAAGGCTTATACAACGTTCTCCTGATATTATTCCGGGACAAGATGCGTTTCATGTGTCATCAACATATGGCCCTCCTATTGATTATATACAAGACCAAGCGATAAAAGCGGGGAAGCAGGTTAACTTGCAAGAATTTGAATTGGCACGTGAAAAGCACCAAGAAATTTCCCGTGCGGGGCAGGAGAAAAAATTCGGCGGGCACGGGCTTTTATTGGATACGGGAGAGCTTAAAGCCGGGAACGAAGAGGAATTGAAAAAAGTGACGCGGCTGCATACCGCGACGCATATGCTCCAGCAGGCGCTCCGCGAGGTTTTGGGGCCGGAGGTGAAACAGATGGGCTCGGATATCACGGTGGAGCGTACGCGGTTCGATTTTACATTCTCTCGGAAGCTTACGCCGGAGGAAATAAAAAAATCGGAAGAGATCGTGAACCGGAAAATAAAAGAAGATCTGCCGATGCAGAAAGTAGTGCTTCCGAAGGCGGAGGCGGAGAAGACCGGCGCACTTTTCTTTTTCAAAGGGAAGTATCCGGACCCGGTGAATGTCTATTTTATCGGAAAGAACTTGGAAACCGCGTGGAGTAAGGAATTTTGCGGAGGGCCGCACGTCGGTCGCACAGGAGAGATAGGGGAGTTTAAAATTACGAAAGAGGAGGCAGTGGGCGCCGGGGTAAGGCGGATTCGGGGGATTGTTGTTCCATAAATTGTTAGAATTATTGATATGACCATTGGGAAAAGAGGGCTTGTCCTCTCAAGTTTTTCCAAGAAAAATTTGGGAGGATGGGCCATTATCAGATTTGTTATCGCCGTGGTTGTTGTCGGTGTTCTTTCCGCGGCTGTTGTTTACGTTTTGAACGTTTCCGAGCTTTTCCGGCAGGCGCGCGACTCGGACCGCTTGGCGCAGATCAGTAACTTGGGTAGAGCGATAAATGATGTCGGTGCCGAACAATCTTTGGGAAACACGAAGAAGGTCTATATTTCCGTTGCCGATCCGGATGCATCGCCGGGCGAACGAACGGGATGCGGCGGACTTTTTTCTCATGGGCTTTTGCCGACATCGCTTCCGAGCGGTTGGAAATATGAATGTGTTTCTGGGGAGAATCTGAGGAAGATCGACGGGACCGGATGGATCCCTATGAATTTTTCGTCGGGCACTTCGATCTCCGAGCTTCCGATCGATCCCGTAAATACCGTGGAGTCCGGATATTATTACAGCTATGCTTCGGACGGAAGGTATGCGCTTGCTTCCGCGCTTATGGAATCCCAGAAATATCTTAAGGGCAAAGCGGCGAATGATCGGGGAACGGATCCTGCGCGATATGAAACCGGCACGAATATCGATCTTTGGGCCGAAGTGTCGGGACTTCGGGGATATTGGAAATTCGATGAGGGCGGGAACGGCGCCATTGCCGGGGATTCGTCCGGTGCCGGCAATAACGGCCAAGTCCAATCACCCGCGGCATTTGTTGCCGGAGGGAAAGTATGGGGAGCCATCCAATTTCCGGCTGGCGGTTCTGTGGATGTGGGCGACAGGGTATCCCTCCATAGTCCCGACAGGATCAGCATGGTGGCGTGGGTGAATCCCGTAACGGCGGGCGGAGCGATTTACGGGAATCTTAACCCGCACGTTGTTTCTCCGTCTCCGCAGGCGGAGTACAGTTTTGAACTTGCGGACGACGGGACGGATCTTTTGTTTTTTGCGAATCCCGGTGATTATAACGTTCCTACGGTCCGGTTGAGCGGGCCGCCGATCCCTCTTTCGCAATGGACATACGTTGCGGTGACGTGGGATGGATACAACGTCCGATATTATCGGAATGGCTCTTTGGTCGATACTAAGCAGTATACGCTTCTACGGCCAAGCGCACTAAGCTCATCCAGAACGGTATCTCCGACAAATTTTCCATATCGCATTGGGGTTCGGAATTACAAGGCCGGGGACGATAACGGCATGAAACGCCAATTTAACGGTACGATAGACGAGCTCCGCGTCTATGCTAGGACGCTCACCGGCGCCGAGATCGCGGCGTTATACAACGCGACGAAATAAGCTGTGTGATGTTGTATAATTGAGAGGACAATGGGAAGATTTTACTGGCATAATTTCTCCAAGAAAAACCTAGATGGATTTATCCTCCAAAATTTTCCTCCGAGAAACTTATGTGGGTTCACCCGGTAGTAGATTTTTGATCTGATTATGTTCTACGTATATTGTATAGAGAGTGTGAGGTACGGAGAATTATATTTTGGCGTTACCACCGATTTAAAACGAAGAATATCAGAACATAATTAAGGATTAAATTTTTCGACGAAACGATATGCACCATGGAAACCAGTCTATTATTATGAGGAAAGAATATTTCTATGGACACCGAAAAATTTAAAAATCAAAAATTCATCCGAGTAGTGAATGCCAGAAAGGCATCTACTGCCGGATTTACCCTCATTGAGCTCCTTATCGTCGTAGGTATTCTCGCGACGCTTTCGGCGGTGATCATTATTGTTCTGAATCCGTCAGAGCTATTTAAGCAGGCGCGGGATTCCAAACGGCTTACGGAGATCGCCACATTGAAGAAAGCGCTCAATGTCGCCTCGCTTGAGTTGCCAACTTCGGCGCAGGGTAGCGCCCAAACTATTTATATTTCGGTTCCCGACGCCGGGCTTTCCGAGAATGAAACAAGCGCGTGTCCCGGCATGGTGCCGCCTTCGGGATGGCAGTATCATTGTGTAAGTTCCGCCAACCTCACACGCACGGACGGCAGTGGCTGGCTCCCTGTTAATTTTGCGTCGCTTTCTTCCGGGTCTCCGGTGTCGGCTTTGCCTATCGACCCCGTAAACACCACATCATCGGGAATGTATTATGCATATATTCCGGGTGGGAGCTATGCGCTCTCCGCATCGCTTGAGTCCTTGAAGTACCTCCAGGGTGTGGCGCGCAACGATGGGGGGAGCGACCCGTCCCGGATCGAAGTCGGAACGGATATAAGTTTATGGGAACAAGCATCCGGACCTTTGGGGTATTGGAAATTTGACGAGAATGTTTCTTCTCCTCCTATCTCTATCGGCGATTCGTCGGGGGGCGGGCACGCCGGAACCGGGTCACTGGCTGGCGCATCGATTGTTTCTCCGGGAAAAGTTGGAAATGCAGCTTCATTTTCTGGCGCGGTCGGTGGGTATATAAATATTGCGGAACCTCAGCCATTGTTTGCGACAAACACGATTACAATGGCGGCGTGGATTTATATAAATAACGCAGTCGCTCCCGGCGCTCTTTATGGCGACTTTTCTGGCGCAAATACCGTAGAATATAGTTTTGAAATAGCGCCCGGCGGTACCGCTGTCGATTTCTATACTAACCACCAGGGCGTTACTCCAAATAGTAGATCGACGCCTTTCCCCGGTGGTTTTTCTCTCGGCACATGGACTCATTTGGCGGTTACTTGGGACGGGAATACAGATGGGGACAATCTAAAAGTTTATATAAATGGCGCTTTGGCGGCGACAAATAATCTTTACGGCATTATGCCGTCTCCATCGGATTCCACATACCGGATAGGGAAGCGTGCCGATAACACCAATCCTTTTAAGGGCAAGATCGACGAATTGCGCGTATATAACCGGGCGCTCTCGGCGGGGGAGATATGGGCCCTCTATGATTCGACGAAGTAATTTTTTCGTGCAGCAAAAGAGCGAAGGACACAGAGCGCTCCCTTATTCTCTAATAGAGTAAATAATGGTAGAATTCTCAACACGCATCCGCGCCACAGGGTGCACCTTTTATGGCTAAAATTCTTATAGACAAGAACGAAACCGCGGACTCCGTGGTTCAAAAAATAAAAGACCTCGAAGATAACGAGGTTGTGCTTGTGGTGCCGCGCGACACGCTTCTCAAGGATTCGCCGGCCGGCATCAAGGCGATAAAAAAAGAAGCGGCGGCGGCGAAGAAAAAACTGTTTATCGAATCGGTGGATACCGATATCCTTGCGCTCGCGAAAAAAAACGGGATCCCTTCCACGCACCCCCTCTTTCGGGGCGGCCGAGAAGCAAAAACGTTCTCTGATATTGTGGTTGGCACTTCTTCGGAAGTGCGTGTTTCAAAGGGAGCGAAGCGGGGAAAGAAGACCGAACCTCACCATATAGAGATAGAAATAGAAGACGAGGCCGAGCCGGTGGAAGTGCCGAAGGCGGCTGTCGGGCAAAGCTGGGTTCATGAGCCGCAGCCGGCTCCGGGACTGAAGGTTAATCCCTTGGAACTCGGCAAGGAAAGTACAAAGTCGGGAGCCTCGGTGTTCCCTCTGTCCGGTTCCGCACCCGCGCGTTCGCGGTTTGTGTCTTTTTTCTTGAGGAAGAAGATCATTATCCCCGTAATCCTTGTTGTTCTTCTGCTTACGGGATATGTGTGGGCGAAGGCGTTCGGCAGTGTGCGCATCGTGATAGATTTCAAAAAAGTTCCGTGGCAATATGAGCACGCACTTCTCGTTTCCAAAGGAATTGCCGAGACGGATCTTGAGCAATATAAAATCCCCGGCGAACTTTTCTTTGATTCGAAAAACGTAACGCAATCGTTTCCCGCTTCGCTTCGCGAGCAGGTTTCTATAAAAGCGAAAGGAACGATAAGTATTTATAACGCATACGGCACCGCCCCGCAGGCGCTTGTTGCGACAACGCGGTTTGTGACTCCGGGTGGGAAAGTATTCCGTATCGACAGGGCGGTTGTGGTCCCGGGCGCGACGAAGGAGGGGAACACGCTCCGTCCGGCGCATATCGATGTTCCCGTTACCGCCGACCTTCCGGGGCCACTTTATAATGTGAGCTCGAGCAAGCTCACGGTGCCCGGGTTTAGCGGAACGCCGAAGTACGATGGCTTTTATGGAGTTATCGCGGAACCGCTTGCGGGTGGATTTTCCGGTGAGCGCGGTGTTGCAAGTGACAAAGATATCGCTGCGGGCAAGGCGAAGGTTGCGGAACTTCTTAAGAATGTTTTTAAGTCGGGAGTGTTCGAGCGTATTCCCCAGGGATTCGTGATCGCGGACGGGGCATCCGAAATTACAGTGGGAAAGATAGAGGCGAGCAAGATAGGCGACGAGAAAGGAAATTTTACCGTATCCGGCGAAGCGAGCGTTCGCGCATTGGGATTCCGCGAATCTGATGTTGCCGCAGTGCTCCTCGCGGCCGCCGGAAAAGAGAACTCCGGGAAAAAATTTCGCGAGCTCCGCGCGACATATGAGAAGGTGGTTCCGAATTTCGGAAAGGGAGAATTAAGCGCTACCGTGAAGGCAAGCGGGATCCTCGAGCCGGCTTTTGATATCGACGGATTTCGGGAAAAGATATTCGGGAAACGCGTAACTGATATCCAGAAGCTCCTTGCGGGCGAGGCCGGGTTCAAGGACGCGAAGATATTTTTCCGGCCGTTTTGGCTTATAAGTGCCCCGTTCGATATTAGCCGGATCGTTGTGGAGGTCCCCTAGTGTGGGCAACCCCGTTAGAAATCTCACCCGCGCGCAAGCGCGCCCGAAGGGCTTTGGGATGGGCGAGGGATTGACTATAAACCGCATTTCGACTATGCTTGACTGGCTGAATCGCACACCTTATACAGGCTCTATTTTTCGAATGGGCGCTTTTTCCCCCGTATGCCGAATCTGAACCAGGAATTGGTCGAAGGGATCGTAGAAGAGTCCCTTCCGGCTTTGACGTTTCGGGTTCGCCTAAAAGGGGGCGAAGAGGTGTTGGCGCATCTTGCGGGAAAGCTGAAGCTCCATCATATCCGGGTTTTGCCGGGAGATCGCGTCCTTATAGAATTGGCGCCGGATCGCCGGCGCGGGCGTATCACGCGCAGATTATAGCCGCGTCCCTCACCTTTTAGGGACTGTGAAGTGAGAGCTTCATACTATAAAAAGAATCACAACATGTATCACTTAAGTCGAACAATAAAACAAAGGACAACGCTTGCGTTGCGGTCCTTAAAAGGTGAAGGATGAAAGTTCGTTCATCCATCAAAAAAATCTGCCAGCACTGCAAGATCATAAAGCGAAGCGGGAATCTTTACGTGGTTTGTAAGACCCCGAAGCACAAACAGCGGCAGGGATAGAGAAAATGCAAAGATCAAATATCAAAGTTCAAAATTTTTGTATCCGCCAAAGGAGGATGGCTTTTATAACTTTACATTGTCATTTTGATTTTTTATCTTTAAACTTTGATTTTTAATCATGCGTATTTTAGGCGTTAACATACCGGATAATAAGCGGATCGAAATTGCCCTCACGTATCTTTACGGGATCGGGTTAAGCACGAGCAGAAAGATCATCGGCGCGACGAATATCGATGCGAGCAAGCGCGCCCAGCGCCTTACCTCCGAAGAGATAAACAAGATCCAGAGTTTTATCGAAAAGAATATTTCTGCGGAAGGAGAGTTGCGGCAGATCATCCGGAGAAATATCCAGCGGCTTAAGGATCTTCAAGTATACCGAGGGACCCGTCACGCGCGCCGTCTGCCGGTGCGCGGACAGCGAACCCGGACGAATTCGAGAACGGTGAGAGGGAATGTCCGGAAGACCGCAGGGAGCGGAAAGAAGAAAACCGAAAAGAAATAAGGGCTTGGTTGAAAAATTATAAGCAACGCGATATAATTTTTCACTACCGAACCTTATCCAGCTCTAATTTTGCCCAAGTTGTCACAGCTTATCTTAATGCAAAGCAATACTATACTATCATTTCATCGTGCGGCGCTTGCCCGGATAGGGCAGGGCTATTCACCCTCGCGCCGCACCCTCAAGGTCGCAGCAAAATTAGGGCTGGGTGCTCGATTCTGCAGATAAATTTTCATCGTTTGCAGACTCGAAAATTTATACATAATCAGCATGGGGAAGAAAAAAATAGCAGAACAAGCGGGAGCACCCGCGGAAAAAACAGACAAAGCCGTTCCTCCGGCGGCTAAAAAGACGAAAAAGATACAGGCTGGCAGGATCTATGTCCGTGCTTCGTATAACAACACCATTGTGAGTGTGACCGATTCCAATGGAGACCTGATAACCTGGGCATCTGCGGGGTCGTTGGGATTTTCGGGCCCGAAGAAGGCCACGCCCTTTGCCTCTTCAAAAATTATCGCCGCTATCTTTGAGCGCTTGAAAGGGAACGGCCCGAACGATGTCGAGGTTATCGTAAGCGGAGTGGGAAGCGGGAGGGATTCCGCAATCCGGTCCCTCATCAACCACGGGTTCAATATCCTTTCCATTAGAGATATGACGCCGGTTCCGCACAACGGGCCCCGCCCCAAAAAAGTTCGACGGGTATAGTAAAAATGCAAAGATCCCGCCTTCGCCTATAGGCTTCGGACGGGCAGGCAAACATCAAAATGACATATCAAACCGTAAAATCAGAAAATCATAATAAGATCCTATTCAGAGGATACCTTCATTTTGATTTTTGATATTTAAATTTTAATTTTGCTATGGTACACGGTCCAAAAGAAAAAAAAGAACGCGCGCTCGGCGAACGCCTCCAGGTAAAAGGCGATCGTTGTAATTCTCCAAAATGCGCCCTGGTGCGGAAGCCATTCCGTCCCGGCGTCCATGGCCACAAGAGGCAGAGGAAAGCTCTTTCCGAATTCGGGCAGCAGCTCAAGGAAAAGCAGAAGTTCAAGGTGTACTATGGTGTCGGCGAACGGGAGTTGAGGAGGATATTCGAGCGCGCCGCGGAGAAGAGGGGATCGACATCCGCCCAGCTTATCGAACTTTTGGAGCGGCGGCTTGATAATGTGATCTATCGGATGGGCATTGCGGTTTCCCGTTCTGCCGCGCATCAAGCGATAACGCACGGGCATATTCTAGTGAACAAGCGGCGCGTGCGCTCTCCCGGATTCTTGGTTTCGAAAGGGGACGAGATCTCCATTCGCCCCGAGTCCAAATCCCAGGGAGTTTTCAAGGAGCTTTCGGAATCGCTTAAAAAACAGGATATTCCCTCTTGGCTCTCCGTTGATCCGTCGAAGGTCGAGGGGAAGGTGCTGGAAGTTCCGGACGATCCGGCATTGCCGTTCAACGTGAATTTCTTGATCGAGTCGTTTTCCAAATAGGCAGAAATGACCAGAATTTGCGAGAAAAGGTGGGAGGGGGTTTACCCTCCAAAATTTTCCTTCGGAAAACTTAGGAGGGTTTACATTATATGGAGTGTTTGGTACAATTGAACTCGCTTAAACACAGGGCACGGCAATACGAAATTTGTTTCTATGGAATACACGCATCTCAGTAATACGATTGTTATTAAAACGGTTTCCGAGGACAGCCGGCACGGCGTTTTTGAGATCGAGGGTCTTTATGCCGGATACGGCCTTACGGTCGGGAATGCCCTGCGGCGGGTGCTGTTGTCGTCCTTGCCGGGAGCGGCGGTAACCCAGATCAAGGTAAAAAACGTCGCTCACGAATTTTCGAGCATTCCGGGAATGAAAGAAGATATCGTTGAACTTGCCTTGAATTTCAAGAAGATCCGCTTTCAGATGCACACGGATGAGCCGCGCGTTCTTTCTCTGAAGGTGAAGGGCATAAAAGAAGTCCTTGCGGGCGATATTAAGGCGGATGCCGAAGTGGAGGTGGTCAATCCGGAACTCGCGCTTGCGAATCTTACGGCGAAGAATGCCGATCTTGAGATAGAGATAACGGTTGAACGCGGGCTGGGTTATTCCGCAGTTGAAGCGCGTGCGGGAGAAAAGCTTGGGGTTGGCGTCATAGCGATCGACGCGTATTTTTCTCCGGTGGTCAAGGCGAATTATCTTGTTGAAAACATGCGCGTCGGGGATCGGACCGATTACAACAAGCTTCGGTTGGAGATCGAAACCGACGGGACGGTCAGCCCGTCATCCGCGCTTCACAAATCGGCGAATATTTTAAAGGATCATTTTGAAAAGGCAGGTGCGGTAGCCGTCCAGGATTTTGAAGCGATTGAAGGGGATTCTCCGAAAAAAAAGGTGAAGGCGAAGAAATAAACAAAAATGCAAATATCAAATATCAAAGTTCAAAATTTTTGTATCCGCCAAGGGCGGATGAATTTTATAACTTTACATTGTCATTTTTATTTTTGATGTTTAATCTTTGATTTTTTATCATGAGGCACGCGAAAAAAGGAAAAAAATTTCATCGGGTTGCCGGACGCCGTAAGGCGTTTTTGAGAAATTTGGCAGGCGACTTGATCCGCGCGGGGCGCATCGAGACCACGGAAGCGCGCGCCAAGGCGATCCGGCCGAAGGTGGAGCGCATGGTTACTTTCGCAAAACGTAACGATCTGGCGGGGCGACGGCTTCTTCTTTCCCGGCTTCATAATAAAAAGATCGTCGAAAAGTTATATGCTGAGTGGGGCCCAAAGTACGAGAGCCGGTCCGGCGGTTATTTGCGCATCACGAAGCTTGAGAGGGGCCGGAAGCGAGACGCGAGTCCACGCGCCGTTATTGAGTTTGTATAACGAGTATCCCATGGACTACACGATAGACGTAAAACATAAACGGCTGGGACGACTTGCTACCGAGATAGCCATTATACTTCAGGGGAAGAAGGATCCTTTCTACAGGCCGAACCGCGTAAGCGGCGATAAGGTGTTCGTAAAAAACGCCGATGCAATCGCGGTTACCGGCAAGAAATTGAAGCAGAAAATATATTACAGGCATACCGGATATATGGGGCACTTAAAAAGCGCAACGCTTGAGGAGGTAATGGCAAAAGATCCGAAAAGGGTTATCCGGGAAGCGGTGCGGAAAATGCTTCCAAAAAACTTCTTGAACCAGCGCCGCCTTAAGAATTTAATTTTTGTTGATTCGAAATAATGGCCGCCACAGCCCATAAAACAATCGAAGCGAAAGAGCCCCGCGGAAAATATTTTGAGGCGGTTGGTAGGAGAAAAACCGCGGTTGCCCGGGTGCGTTTATTCTCCGGAAAAGGCGGTATCACCGTAAACGATGCGCCTATAGAGAAATATTTTACGCTCGCGCGGCATTCTCATACCGCAGTTGCTCCGCTTCAGTCGCTTGGGCTCGATAAGTTTTCCGTTCAAGCGAAAATAAAAGGAGGAGGGATATCCGCCCAAGCGGGAGCATTCCGGCATGGGCTCTCTCGCGCGCTTGTTCTCGCCGATCCGGAACTCAAAAAACAGCTCCGTGGCTTAGGATTTCTCACGCGCGATTCCAGGATGGTGGAGCGCAAGAAGTACGGCCTTAGGAAGGCCAGAAGGGCGCCACAATGGGCGAAGCGGTAGCGACACGGTTATGAAAGAAAAAAACTTCAGTTTTAATAATGAAGAAGAAATGTTCCCGCTAGAGGATTTACGACGTATTACTGAGGTGCGCATCCTTAGAAAAGCTATTGAGATAGGACTTCTCGATGAAGGAGCAACGCCCGATCGGGTGACTCCGGAGATTATTGAAGAGGTACAGGAAGCTTTCGATTTAGAGACTCTTAATCGAGCGAAAGAAATGGGATTGCTTGCAGAAGATGCCGTTAAGGAAGATCTAACACTTGCTATTAGACAGAAGATGATTGACTCCTATCTTCTTCGCGATGCAATTTCGGATGGGTTTCTTAAAGAAGGATCAACAATCGAAGATTTGAACAACGATATTCGTCAAAAAATGGTGGATGCAGGGAAAATGAAGCACTACTCGCCGCTGGGAGAAGTTGAGAATTTTACCATTCCCGGCGAATCCGTGCATTAAGTTGAATTTAGGAATTTTTTACTAACCACATCTGGAGAAACGATAGTATTTTGATAAATAAGACATGGCGCGTTTAGTTTGGTGGACACTTGCTCTTATTTTGATTGCCCACGTGGTGGGGGTTTTAACCGGCATGTATTACCGGTTATGGTGGCTTGATATTCCGATGCACCTTGCGGGCGGCGCATGGGTGGCGCTTCTATTTCTGTATCTTTTTACCCCCACACCAGAAAGTTTTGTTAGTGAAGATGGAGATGAGTGGTTAAAAAATGCGGAGCGTAAACCAGAAAAACATTGGCATAAACCTGTGGTGTGGGGGTTTACCGAGCGGTGGAATGTATTTTCTGATAAGGGATCGAGGAACTATATTGGGATTTTTCTTCTCGCGTTGGGGTTTGTCGCGCTCGTCGCGGTTCTTTGGGAATGTTATGAGTATCTTTATGATGTGTTTATCGCGGAGCGCCATGGATTCCTCATTACCCAGCAAGGGGTTTCCGATACGATGGGGGATTTAGTGAACGGACTTATCGGCGGGGCGGTGGTTGCGCTCGTGTATCTTCGGTCCCTCACGAGTAAATAGCGAATGGCTTATGGCATATGGCTTATAGCATATAGCGTATAGTTTCTTGGTTGTTCTTGTTGTTTCCTCGGGATATAATGAATATGGTCTCGCCTCAGATTTCGGATCAAATAATTATAATTGGGAGAGCGAATTTCCCTCCGCCGTGGCGGAAAGGATGAGCTTACCCACCTGGATTTTTTTCCGGGATATCTGAGCGAGATCCTATAAAGCCCCTGCGTCGCTGGGGTTTTATAGGATTTTGTGTTTAAGTGGAGCACAGTTGTGGTATGTTTCCAGTTCTGTATAATTTGTGCATGACGAAGAAGAATTATGAGGGGCCAGATGTCCCGCCACAAGGGGCAGGGGGGTTGAACACGGAGAGTAAAACCGAGGAGATTACTTTACGTTCCTTATTAAATAAGTTAGATCGTGCTCAATTTAGTGAGCTTGCTAAAAAACATAAAGAGGCGTTGGATAGCGGAAATGAAGCCGTTCGGTTAGCGCAAGCAGGAGGAGCAAAGCTTCGGACTGGTGAGGATCAGCACGGCAACGTTACTTATCATGGAGAAAATGATGAGATGCGAGAAGCGAGAAAAGCCGAATCTTTGGCGCGCGAACAGCTTCGGAAACTATTCTTTGAGTCACTCGGAGAGATTGGCAGAATACTTCCCTCAGATCATAAGGAGATTGAGGGGGCACGGGATGAATGGCGTAATACCGAATACAAGTTTATGGATCCAAAGGAAGATGAGGCAAAAAATCGCATGCTCAGGATAAAGGAAGATGCCGAAAAGAAAATAAAGGAGTTAGACAGGGTGAGATACGAGTTTTTACGACTTGTGGACAGGGGAGAACTATGGGACTTTCTCACAAATGAAGGTTAAGAGTAATGCTCTTGCTCTTTATCAGAGTTTCAGCATCCAGCCTGGGGAGAAATGCCATGCTACCCTCGCTTGGTTTAGGGCGTGGGTGGCTCTCAATAAAAATAAAGAAACCCCAAGTGGATGAACCACGAGAGGTTTGGTGAGCTGAGTCCGTAACACTCAGCTCGGTTGATGATGTGCGCGGTTACGGCGCGCGTGGCGAGATCAGGACTGGTCCTGCCAGCGGTGGGGGTCGTTGCCCCAAAGCTCCGCCAGCTTGTCCAGCTCCTCGCCAGCCCAGATTTTTTCCGTCTTTGCGTTGTCCCTGCCAAAACCCTCGTGGAACGCATAGAACCGTGCGCGGACGGAGTTGATTGCCCAGTGCTCCCCGAAGATGGAGGTCCATGAGGTTAGAGTGACCGTCACGGCTATCCCTCCATCGAAGTGGAAGTAGGCCGTTGTACTCCCGAACTTCTCGAAGTACCTGACGGATTTCTCTGGTTCGGGGTAGCTGGTCTTGAGCCGCGCCGTCATCGGCACGGGGAGTGCGGTGGAACCCGAGGGTTCCCTTCTCTCGCCGGCGAGGTTCTGCCAGATGTATCCAGCAAGAACCTGCGCGACGACGAGGGCTTCGCGCAGGACGAACGGGAACTGCAATTCCAGCTTCGCCATTTTACACCTCCATTAAAGGTATGCGGATGGCAATCCGCTCAGTACTCTCGAAGAGCAATCGAGAAGGGGTCTCTGGAACAGCACCACGCTGAACCTTCTCCCCGTAAAATTACCTAAATTCATTAAATAAGTAACTTTACGGGGAGAAGGACCTATTTCTTCTCATCTTATCAAAGAGCTACCTATGTAATTTGAGGTAAGTTTAACCACCTCAAATTATGCTTTAAGCATAGCATACTATATCAATTCTGTCAAGCGTAGCAATGGTACATTCAACTCTCAAGTGCAACACC
>Ga0209210_1002074_pt1 | contig 15282 bp, 14 predicted proteins | sample RifGroA1_FD_183991 | JGI IMG/M metagenome (GOLD analysis project Ga0209210, IMG submission 183991) | Contaminated groundwater microbial communities from Rifle, Colorado, USA - Rifle Groundwater A1 (SPAdes) (version 2) | ecosystem: Environmental > Aquatic > Deep subsurface > Groundwater >...
TAAAAAGAGGATGTTGAAGAGGATTAAAGCCAGCCCGAAGCCGGAGACGATTCAATCTTATTTGGGGATGTTGGGGTGGGGGGATGGTTGGAAGTTGGAAAAGCGAGTGCTAAACTGTCGCTATGGCGACAACTAAGCGGAAAACGGTGATGTTTATGGGTCGGTCGGGGAGTGGTAAGGGCACCCAGGCCAAGTTTATTGTGGAAGCGCTCAAAGCCGCAACTAATCGGCCGGTCTTTTATCTGGAATCAGGTCAATCGTTCCGCGACTTTATCGCTCATGGCGGCTACTCGGCTCGATTGTCTAAGGCAGTAATGGACCAAGGAGAGCTCCAACCCTCCTTCCTCGCGGTGTGGAATTGGTCGCATTTGCTGGTGGAGAATTTGACCGGCCAGGAGCATTTGGTGGTTGATGGCACCCCGCGCTCGCTCGAGGAAGCCAAAGTGCTTGATACGGCGTTTGATTTTTACGGTTTGGCGCCGTTCGCTTTTGTTTATCTCAACGTCTCGCCGACGGAGGGTAAGAAGCGTCTCCAATTACGGGCGCGCGCCGACGACCAGACGGATGAGAAGATTGATGAACGCTTCCGCTGGTTTGATGAGTCGGTAATGCCGGTAATTGACCACTATCGCTCTCATCCCGATTGCCGGTTTGTGGAGATTGACGGCGACCCGGATATCGAAACAGTTACCAAGTCGATTACTGATAACTTGACTGATTACCTGAATTCTTAATGATTAAGTTGAAGACAGCCGAAGAAATCGAGATTTTGCGCGCGGGCGGCAAGCGCCTGGCGGCGATTTTGAATGAGCTTAAGGAGATGATTCGGCCGGGCGTTACCACCATCGCCCTTGATGACAAGGCCCGCGCTCTCTTGGCCGAGGGGGGCGATGAGGCCTCCTTCCTTAATTATCGCCCGGCCGGCTCGCGCTTAAGTTATCCGGCGGCGTTGTGCGTTTCGGTCAACGAAGAGATTGTCCACGGCATCCCGGGGAAGCGAGTACTTAAGGAAAGCGATTTGGTTACCTTGGACCTTGGCCTCAAGCATCAGGGCTTGTATACTGATTCGGCGATTACTGTGCCGGTGGGCAAAGTCAGCCAAGAGGCTCAAGATTTGCTCCGGGCCACCGCCCTCGCCCTTGCCGCCGGCATCGAGGCGGCTAAAGTGGGCAACCATTTGGGCGATGTGGGGGCGGCGGTGGAGGCGGTGGCCCGCCGGGCCGGCCTGGGGGTGGTCACCGATTTGGCCGGTCACGGCGTGGGCTATGCCGTCCACGAGGACCCGTTTGTGCCCAATTACGGCCGGCCCGGCGGGGCGGAAAAGATTAAAGCGGGACTGGTGATTGCCATCGAGCCAATGTTCACCATTGGCCGACCGGAGACTAAACTGGAGGGGGATGGCTTTACCTTCACCACTTTGGATCGTAGTCTCTCGTGCCACTTCGAGCACACGGTGGCTATTACCAAGTCTGGTCCGGTCGTTTTAACAGAATAATATTATTATAAGCCCCGACGCCGCTTCGCGGGTCGGGGTCCCGACCGGAGCGTCGGGACTATCTAATTATGGAATTCAAAGAAGAAAAAACGTTCTTGATGATTAAGCCCGACGGCGTGAGGAAGGGTCTCGTCGGCGAAGTGATTAAGCGGATTGAACAGCGCGACCTTAAAATTGTCGCTTTGGAGATGTTCCAAGCCACCCACGACGAGATTGACCAGCATTATCCCAAAGACGATGCTTGGATTAATCGCCTAGGGGAAAAGACGCTCAAAACTTATCATAAATATAGTCTTAATCCCAAAGAGGAGATGGGGACCGATGACCCGGCCGAGATTGGCGCCATGGTCCGTGAGTGGCTGGTGGATTACATGGTCTCGGCGCCACTTGTTCGGATGGTCATTCAAGGCATCCACGCGGTTGATATGGTGCGCAAAATCGTTGGCGAGACCATTCCTTCCCAGGCCGACATGGGGACAATCCGGGGAGATTATTCAGCCGATTCGCCGGCTCTGGCCAATAAAGAGAAGCGGGCCGTGATGAATTTAGTCCACGCCTCCGAAACCCCGGCCGAGGCCGCTCACGAAATTGAGCATTGGTTCGGCGGTCAAACTATCCACCAGTACTCCCGTTTTGGGGTGGATAATTAAGACTTGACCGGCCAGTTGCCAAGATTTTGCTTCGGACTATAATTAGGGCAGGTCATTTGGAATATTATCTAGATCAAGTAAGTTTTTCAGGGAGTCTTACATTGCCTCGACCCCTTGGGTCTAGGTTGCGGACACCCACCTAGAGTTTCTCTAGGGTAATATCTCCAAATGGCCTCGACGAGCGCCCCGCCAACTTTGGCGGGGCGTTGGTTTTTTGCTAAACTGTAGAGCAGTGAATAAACAAAATTATCCGGTCATTGTTTCCGTTTTGGTGTTGGCCGGCCTGGCCGGCCTTAATGTTTTGGCCTTCCAAAATTTTTGGTATTGGCGGATTTGGTGGTTTGATCTCTTGATGCATGGCTTGGGCGGTTTGGCCATTGCCCTCCTCGCCATTTTTGCCTGGCGGCGATTTGTTGAGCCACATCTTATACCGTCCTTGGTTTCCCAAATCAGTCTTGGTTGGGCGGCGGTAATTGTTATCAGTTTGACTTGGGAGTTGTTTGAGTTTACCGTTGATCAGTCGGCCCGTCTCCATTTGGAAGCCAAAGATTTGCTCACTCTCCAAGCCGGCGTGGCCGATACCTTAGGCGACATTATTTCGGCTTTGGTCGGCGGTTTGATTGGGGGCTTACTGATTTATCGCTTCAGCTTATGGCAAACGAGAAACCAAGATTAAAAATTACTTTTGCCGGTGGCGCCGGTTCGGTGACCGGGGCTAATTTTTTGCTTGAGACTTTAACCGGCCAAGATGATGTTAAGGTGTTGATTGATTGCGGCCTCTTCCAGGGCGATGTCGAGAACGAACAGAAAAATGAGTTGGCCTTTCCTTATGATCCGACCATCATCAACGCTTTACTGGTTACTCACGGCCATCTCGACCATATTGGTCGGATTCCGGTGTTGGTTAAGCAGGGCTTTACTGGGCCGATTTATTCCACCCCACCGACCAAAGATATCGCCGACTTATCATTTCACGATAGTGTGGGGATTATGACCAAGGAACAGCGTGGCTATAGCGACCAGGAATTGCCGTTCGACGCCGGCGATGTTAAGGCCGCTTTGCGCCAATGGCAGACCGCCCCTTATCACAAGCCGATTACTATCGGACCACTAACGATTGTCTTTCGCGATGCCGGCCACATTTTGGGCTCGGCGATGATTGAACTGATGCTCGACGGGCGCAAGATTGTTTTTACCGGCGACTTGGGCAATTCGCCCACCCCGCTCCTCCCTGATACCGAGCGGGTGACCGATGCCGATTATTTGGTGATGGAAAGCGTTTATGGCGACCGCAATCACGAGGATCGCGGCGACCGGCGCGATCACTTGGAAGATGTAATCGAGGAGACAATGCGCGCCGGCGGCACCTTGGTCATCCCGGCTTTTTCCATTGAGCGGACTCAAGAAATCCTCTACGAGGTTGAACAGATGATGGAGAACTCGCGGATTCCACTGGTGCCGGTGTTCATCGACTCGCCGCTCGCCATTGCTATCACCAAGCTTTATAAACAGTACAGCGATTATCTTAACGAGAAGGTTCGTCATGAGATTAAGGACGGTGATGTGTTGTTTGGTTTCCCTCAGCTTAAGCTAACCACTTCCACCGAGGAGTCCAAGGCGATTCTGAAGTCGGCGCCGCGCAAAATTATTATTGCCGGCTCGGGGATGTCGACTGGCGGTCGAGTGATCCATCACGAGAAGGCTTACTTGCCGGATGCCAAGTCAACCCTGCTTCTCATTGGTTACCAATCGGTTGGCACGCTCGGTCGAGTAATCCAAGATGGCGCCAAACTGGTTAAAATTCTCGGTTCCGAGGTGCCGATTCGGGCGCGGGTGGTCAATATCCGCGGTTACTCGGCTCACAAGGACTCCGATGGCTTGCTCGACTTTGTAGCCGCAAGCGCGCGGACGCTCAAGTTGGTCTTGGTGGCGATGGGCGAGCCCAAGTCGGCGCTCTTTTTGGTCCAAAGGATTCGGGATTACTTCGGCTTAAACGCTCGGGCGCCTGAAGCGGGGGAAGAAGTGATTTTATCTTGGTAACCTTTGCAGTATAATACTCTAAGTTATGGAAGAAGATGTTAAACATCAAAATTTAAAAGCCAAGATTTGCGTTTCCGGCGCGGCCGAAACGGGTCATTGCGGTCCGAACGCGCTTGAGGTGGGCAAGGAGTTGGGTCGGGAGGTTGTCCGCCAAGGCGCGGTTTTGGTCACTGGCGCCACCACCGGCTTCCCTTTATGGTCGGCAGCCGGGGCCAAGGAGGCCGGCGGCGTGTCGATTGGTCTCTCGCCGGCCTCAACCGAGCGCGAGCATGTTGAGGTCTACGGCTTGCCGCTTGATTATTTGGATTTGATTATTTATACCGGTTTCGGTTACTCTGGTCGGAACTTGCTCCTGACCCGCACTTCCGACGCGGTGATTGTGGGTTGCGGCCGGATTGGCACGATTAACGAATTTACCATCGCTTATGAGGATGGCAAACCGGTTGGCATCTTGGAGGGGGAGTGGGCCACTGATGAAGTGTTGAAAGAGATAATGGACAAAAGCCACCGCCAAAACGACAAAGTCATCTTCGACAGCGACCCCAAGCGCTTGGTTAGCCGTCTCTTGGGGATGATTAGCGAGTCCCGGGCCCGGCAGTATCGGGTTTATAAGAATCCCGACCAGCCCAGTTTTGTGGCTTAAGCTTTAACGGAGTTAACCAATCGTTCGAAGGTTTGCGGTTCCTCTTGAGCCAATTGCGAGAGAATCTTGCGGTCGAGACCAATCTCGGCCTTTTTTAGTAAATTGATGAAGCGGCTGTAAGACAGATCGTAAGGCCGGACGGCGGCGCCAATCGAAATTTGCCACTCGCCGCGGCGGGTGCGCTTCTTATTACGGCGGTCGCGGTAAGCGCTGGCGCCGGCTTTGCGCAGGGCCACCTTGGCTTCCTTCTCTTTGGTGCTTCGGCCGAAGCGATAGCCTTTGGCCTTAGATAAGACATTACGGCGGCGCTTGGCGGAAATAGTTCCTCGTTTAACTCGTGGCATATAGTTAGATAGCTTATAGTTATTAGCTTATAGCTGATAGTAAATTTAATTCGACTTGGGTAAAAAACGCCGGCTGGTCCGGTTGGAAAAATTGAGCGCGCGAGTGCTCTTGCCGGCCAATTGCTGACTCCGAGGCGCCTTGGCGTTGAAATGGTTCTGACCCGCCTTGCGCGCCAAAATCTTGCCATTTTTCGTGACCCTAAGACGCTTAGTGTATGATTTGTTGGTTTTCATATGATAGTTTGATTATTTTTTGTTGCCGCGTTCAATAATAATGGTCAAGCCCTTATGGCTTTTGGCCGGCGCGGCGGCCACTTTGTAATCTTCAGTCAAGAGGTCGAGGATTCGATCCAAGCGCTCTTTAAGGAAGTTTTGGTCCAAATACTTCGAGCGGCCGGGCAGGAACAGGTTAATCCTCACTCGGTGCCCCTCGGCCAAAAACTCGGACGCCTTCTTGGCTTTAAGCTCCAAATCGTGGGTGCCGGTGCCGATTTTGACCTGGAGCGTTTTCAACTCCTCGCCAACCGGCTTTTGTTTGGTCCCTTTCTCTTTCTTGTTCTCAAGATAGAGAAATTTGCCATAATCCATGATTTTAGCCACCGGCGGGGTGGCGCGGGGAGAGATTTCAATCAAATCAAGCTCTGCTTGCCCGGCCCGGTCCAGCGCCTCGCGCAAAGAGATTACCCCCAGATTGCTACCATCTTCAGCGATGACGCGCAATTCCGGGGCGCTAATCTGTTGGTTGATGCTAAAATTCTTACTCACTGGCGCCTACAACTATACACTGAAAGGGCGGTTAAAGTCAAATAATAATGGGGTTTTTGAGCTTATCCCCATAACTTTTAAGCAATGTCCAGTATAATAAAGGGATGAATAAAGACATCGACCGCAATCTTATTTTAAAAGTAATTTTAATCATCTTGGTCGGTTTGGGCGCCTTCTGGCTGTTTGCCGGCGGGCTCTTTTTTAATTTTGATCGCGGCGGCGATTTGGCCAGCGTTTCCATCCCTTCGGGTGATAAGATTTTGGGCAATAACGACGCCAATGGCGAGGTGGGTTACGGTAACCGCAACGCGATGGTGGCCGCCCGCTTTACCATGCCGGCCGAATCGGGCCAGGCCAATAAAATTTGGGTTTATATCGATAATGCCGAAGCCGGGTCTCAATATGCCTTGGCGGTCTATAGCGACGACAACAATCAGCCGGGCACCCTCCTAACTCAAGCCGGCAACGGCACAATTGGCGCCACCGGCTGGCACTCGGCCGATCTCAACTTGCCACTTACGGCCGGCACCGCTTATTGGTTGGTTTATAACACCAATGCCAGCTTGCCTGGCAATAGCGTCCAACGGATTACTCAAGGCGGTGGCTACTCGGCCTGGCAATTTTATCAATTTGGCAGTTGGCCGGAGCAGTTTGGCACAGCGAACGGCTTCTCCGAGAACTCCCCGGCGATTTTGCTAATTTACACCCCAGAGGGCACCACTACGGTGATTGACGAACCGATTACTATCCCCGAGCCGGAACCGGAAGATGAGGTGATTGACGAACCACCGCCCAGCACGGTAGTGAAGATTCTCGGCTTTGATCAAGTGGGGACCAAAACCGGCTACGGCAGTCGCAACGCCGTGGTGGCCGCCCGCTTTACCATGCCGGCCGAATCGGGCCAGGCCGAGTCAGTCTCGGTGTACATTGATAATCCCGAGACCAACACCTCGTTTGGAGTGGGGATTTATAGCGATAGCAAAGGCAGTCCCGGCACAATCTTGGCCAAAAGCTATGTTCAGCCAATCACTAATGCCGGCTGGCATACGGCGCCAATCGACCTCTCGCTTCAACCAGGCACTACTTACTGGTTGGCTTACAATACCGATGCCAGTTCACCAAGCAATAATGTGGTCCGTTACAGCGCCGGCAGTAAAGACCAAACCAAGTGGCGCTACTACTGGTTTGGTCTCGGTCACTGGCCCAACAAGTTCGGCAAGATTGACGGCGTTTCGAGCGAAGTTCCGTCCATTTACCTATCTTATCGCACGGCTGGCACCGTAGTGGTGCCACTCGAAGAAAAAATTATCGATGAGCCGGTCTCGGTCGGCTCGCCACGCCACGCCGTCTTGGGAGTCAACCTGGAGGGCAATGACGACTGGCAACGAGCCAACATGTTTGTTGATGTGGTTAAGCAGACGCGCGGCTTCTGGTATGCCCAAAGCTTTACCGCCGAGGGTTGGCCGGTGGGCGACTTTGAGATGCACGCCATCTCAAGCGCCAACTGTGTTGTTGCCACCACTGGCGGTTGCGAGAGTACTGCCGGCAGTCGTAACCCCGATATCTCTGGCGCTTACTCGCTCTCCTTCCGCGGTCAGGCCAAAGTAGTTGCTTCAGGGGCGGCGGTTAATGATTTGGCCTACAACTCGTCAACCGGCATTACGACCGCCAAGGTGGTTATCCCGGCCGGCGGCACCGACTTGATTCTCTACTTTAAAGAGACTGGTGGCCGAGCGATTACCGATATTAAATTGATTCGTCCCGGTTACGCCGCCAATACCACCCAAACCTTTACCGATGAGTTCCTGTCGGCGATTGAGCCGTTCCAAATATTGCGGCTAATGGATTACTTGAACACCAACTGGTCGTTGTTTGCCAATACCAGCGAGCGTTTGGCCAAATTCGGTCCGACGATGGAGTGGAGCGAGCGCACACCCAAAACCAAGCCGACTCAAGAGGGTCCGGCCGGGGCCTCGATTGAGTATATGGTGGAGCTCGCCAATACCGCCAACAAAGATCTCTGGCTTAACATCCCTCATATCGCTAGCGAAGATTATCTCCGCGGTTTGGCTAATTACTTGAAGAATAATCTGGAACCCGAACGCAAGGTGTATCTGGAGTTTAGCAACGAGGTGTGGAACTTCGCGGTCTTCGCCCAACCGAAAATGGTCTTGGATCAAGCTTTGGCGTATATCGCCTCCGGCCAGTTGCCGCTCCTTAATAACCCGGAGAGTAATGACTACTATTACACTCGTCGATTTACGCTCAAGCGAGCGGTGGACACCTCCCTCATCTTCCGCGAGATTTTCGGCAATAGCGCCATGATGACGCGGATTCGGCCGGTGTTTGCCGACCAGGTGGGTAACCCCGAACAGATGAGTAATGCCTTGATGTGGCTTAATCGCTTTTACGCCAATCCGCCAAGTTATTACCTTTATGGTCTGGCTGGCGCCCCCTATTATGTTAGCTCAAGCGGAGGGACGATTGATCAAATTATTGCCGGCATAAGTGAGCGTATCAATGCCCGAATGGGTGGAGAGATTAGTCACCCCGGCGAGTTGCGCCTGGCTTACTATTATACCCTGGCCCAAGCTTACGGTTTGGAGAATCTCTCTTACGAAGGCGGCTTGGACTTGCAATATATCAAAGATCAAAAATTGGCCGATTTGGCGACGGTGATTGCTGTTAGTTACGACCAAAGGATGGAAGAGGTAACCGCCGGCTACTTGCGCCAGTGGTATGCTTGCGGCGGTGACGGCTTTATGTACTTTAATCTCACCTCAGTCTTCAATGAGCATGGTCAATGGGGTTTAACCGACGATATCTTGCGAGACTACCAGAGTCCTAGCGCGATGAATCCGAAGATGAAGGGGGCGCGCAAAGTGGTGGCTGAAGATGCCCGCACCTTTGAGTGCGCTCGGTTCGGCACCGGCTTCTACGCCCAAACGGCCGACGGGGTGTTGGGCGATGGCACTGGTTTGACCGGCACTTATTATCAGGATGCCGAGTTTGGCACGGTGGCGGTAACGCGAGTGGATCCGGTGATTAACTTTGTTTGGGCCAACTTCCTCACCGGCAATCCTTATCCGGATAAGAGCGCCTATGGCGCGGTGAAATACTTCTCGGCGCGGTGGCGCGGACAAGTGCTGCCCAAGTTCTCGGGCACTTACACTTTCGGCATTGATGCCGAGACCGACGATACCGCCAACTTGACGGTGGGCGGGCAAGCGCTCGGCCGGGGCGGCCAAGTGGTGATGGAGGCGGGGACCAAATATGACATTGAGATTACTTACAAGCCCAACGCCACCGGCGGTCGCGCTCGGTTATGGTGGGAGCTCCCGGGCAAGCAAGTGAAAGCGATGATCCCTGAATCCCAACTCTACCCGCTCTAAAAATAATTAAAATTAAAACCAAAAAACACCCTGAGCAAAGTCAAAGGGTGTTTTTTTGGCGCTACCTGATTTTTGGCACCATGCTACAATGGCGCTATGAGCCTGTTGGATAATAAAAAAGCTCGGTTTAATTACGAAATCCTTGAGACCATTGAGGCGGGTTTGGAATTGACGGGCCAAGAGGTCAAGTCGCTTAAACGGGGGCAGGGCTCGCTCGAGGGCGCGCGAGTGATGATTGGCGCCGACGGCGCTTGGTTGGTGGGAGCGAGTATCCCGGCCTATCAACCGAAGAATGCGCTCAATTACGACCCCGAGCGACCGCGGCGCTTGCTCATTAGCAAAGAGGAAATTAAAAGCCTCATCGGCCAGGGTAAAACCAAGCGGTTGACAATCATCCCTCTTTCGGTGTATAATAAAGGAAGGTTCCTCAAAGCCGGTATCGCTCTCGTCCGCGGTAAGCGCCAATACGACAAACGCGAGACGATTAAAAAGCGCGACACCGACCGGGATCTCAAGCGTTCGTTGAAAAATTAATTTTGAATACGGGGATGTCAGTTTCGACAAGAGCCCGATTCAGCTCGTGCCAAACGGAGTTGTTGCTAACTCCTTAAACTGGTAACAATCAAGAAATGCAAACGCATCTTCTAAGCAAGGCGTGGCTTCGCCATACTTTGCTCCCGCTTTCGCTTTAGCTTAAGTGGGCGTCAACTTGACCAAGGGTCCCGCTTGATCTTGTTGGTGTCATAACTTTGGGACTATGGATTGCGACCGTCTCGGCAAAAATCCTAAACTATAGCCATAGGCTATTAAAATAGAGACTCGGCGACTTGATATTTTGTCCGGTTTTAAGTTAAGTCGCTCAAATCTTTCAAACCAGACTACGTTTGGTAAACGCGCGTTGAGTTATCTTTTGGACGTGGGTTCAATCCCACCATCTCCACCATTTGGTTTTTATTTTATTTTGAGTATAATGCCCGGGTATGGCTAAATCTTCCAAATCGCCTAAAAAGGAGTCCAAGTCGCCGCTTGCGAGCGGGCCGTTGTGGCGCCAGTTTGGCTCGCAGATTATCGGCACGCTGCTTATCTTAATGGTTTTAATCGGTCTTTATTCCGCCTTGGTGGGCGACCAGTCCGACCCGGAGGCAATCTCCCTCTCCCAATTGGCCGGCGATGTGAAGGCCGGTCGAGTGGAAGCGATTGCCGTCTCGGGCGATAAAATTGAAGCGACTTATAAAGATGAGTCAATCAAAACTTCGCAAAAGGAGTCGGAGCGTGGCTTGTCTGAAACTTTGGCCACCTATGGCGTGAGCGAGGCCGAGTTGGCCGGCGTGACTTTGAATATTGAAAAGGATGGCGGCCTCGCCTTTTGGCTCCTTAATCTTTTGCCGATTATCATCCCGATTCTTTTCGTGATTGTCTTCTTTTGGTTTATCTCCCGACAAGTTAAGGGCGCCTCAATGCAGGCCTTCTCCTTCGGGCAGTCCAAAGCGCGAGTGATTGATCCCGATGACCCCAATCAGCGGGTGACTTTTAAAGATGTGGCCGGCGTTAAGGAGGCCAAGGAGGAATTGTTGGAGATTGTCGACTTTCTCAAAAATCCGAAAAAATTTATTGATATTGGCGCCCGGATTCCCAAGGGGGTGTTGATGATGGGCGCGCCGGGCACCGGCAAGACCTTACTCGCCCGAGCGGTGGCCGGCGAGGCGGGGGTGCCCTTTTTCTATCTCTCCGGCTCCGAGTTTGTGGAGATGTTCGTTGGGGTGGGCGCTTCTCGCGTCCGCGACCTCTTCCGGGTGGCTAAGCGCGCGGCGCCGGCGATTATCTTCATTGATGAGATTGATGCCATTGGCCGGCACCGCGGCTCGGGGATGGGCGGCGGCAATGACGAGCGCGAGCAAACCTTAAACCAAATTTTGGTGGAGATGGACGGCTTTGAGCCGAATGAAAAGTTGATTGTGATGGCGGCCACCAACCGGCCCGATGTGCTTGACCCGGCGCTGCTGCGGCCCGGGCGCTTTGACCGGCGGGTTTTGCTCGATGCGCCGGATATTAAAGACCGGGAAGAAATTTTAACTTTGCACGCGAAGAAGAAGCCTCTCGGCCAGGATGTGGTCTTGCGAGTGATTGCCGAGCGGACGCCCGGCTTCTCGGGCGCTGATTTGGCCAACCTGATGAACGAGAGCGCCATTTTGGCGGCCCGGGAGAATCGCCAAGAGATTACCCAATACGATTTAATCCGGAGTGTGGAGAAGGTGATGCTTGGGCCCGAGCGCAAGAGCCACATCCTCTCAACTAAAGAGAAGAAGATTACCGCTTATCATGAGATGGGGCATGCGTTGGTGGCCTCGCTTTTGCCCAACGCCGACCCGGTGCACAAGGTCTCGATTATCTCGCGCGGCCACGCGGCCGGTTATACCCTCAAGTTGCCGAGTGAAGATCGCAAGCTCCAGTCGCGAGCCGAGTTCCTCGACGATATCGCCATGTCGCTCGGCGGCTACGCCGCCGAGCTCCTTGTCTTTGGCGACATGACCACCGGCGCCTCTAATGATATCCAAGTGGCCACAGCGATGGCGCGCAATATGGTTACGCGCTACGGCATGAGCGACAAGCTCGGGCCGGTCGCTTTCGACTCAAGTGATCGGCTGTCGATGACGCGTGGCGAGTGGGTGGAGAAGTCGGGGAGCGAGGCCACCGCCGCTTTAGTAGACGCGGAAGTGTCGCGGATTATGAATGAGGCCTTAAACAAAGCGCGGACTATCCTGACAGACAAGCGCTCAACTCTTAATAATATGAGTGAGGAATTGATTAAGGTAGAGACGCTTGAACGCGACGAATTCGACAAACTGCTGACCTTAAACGGCATCAAGCCCAAACGGGAGGAGAAAGAAAAAGCAGTGAGTCTATAAACCACTCGAGGCGATAAATTCGATTAACACGAAGACTAGCCAAAAGATTAACAAGGACCGAGCCTCGCGGCGCGAGAGCGTTCGCCCAGAGCGCATAAAGTAAAAGAGTAAAACGGCGGCCGCCACCATAAACAAGCCGGTGATATGAATGATTCTGATGGGGAAGGAGAAAGGGCTAATCATGGCCAACAAGCCAACCACAATGGTGGCATCAGCCAAAACGGTGCCGAGGATGTCGCCCACGGCAAGCGAGTCCTCACGCTCTTTAATTGATTTAAGCGAGAAGAAGAGTTCCGGCATGGTGGTGCCAAGCCCAACCACCAGCATGCCGATTAAAATCGGGCTGATGTTGAGATAAGCGGCAATGGCGCTGGCCGAACTAACGGTAAAGTGCGAACCAATCAACAACAGCAACATGCTGAAAATTAAAATAGCGATGTTTTTATATTTACCGGCCGGGTTGGCAGCCGGGCCAGTATTAAGCGCGCCGTTTTTAAGCGCGCTGTAGTAAAAGGCGATGCCGGCGATAATCAGCGCTGCGCCTTCAAATCGGGTGAAGCTGCCATCTAATCCCAAAACAATTGGCAACAAGAGAAGGAGCGGATACAAGGAATGATTTTTTAAAATTTGACTTTCGATTTTTAAACTGCGGCCGGAGATTAAAATAACCAAAGAGAAGATTAAAGTCAGGTCGGCGATGTTGGAGCCAAACAACATCCCCAAGCCGAAAGCGGGGATGCCTTTAATCGCGGCGCTTACGGCGATGAAGGTTTCCGGCAAAATGCCGACCATGGCGACAATAATGAAGGCGGCAGTGTATTTGGATAAGCGGAAGTTGTCGGCCAGGTGGCCGGCATGCTTGGTGGCTAAAGTGGCGCCCTTAATGACAGTAAACAAGCTGGCAGCGAAGATGAAGACTTGGGTCAGCATAAATTTTGAGTGGTGCGCGTGATTGTTTTGTCCGCCAAAGCTTAGCGACGGCGGAGATTCGAACTGGTCGACCCGCCAGGATTTGAACCTGGAACCGGTCGTGTATAAGACGACTGCTCTACCGTTGAGCTACGGGTCGGTGTTCTTAATATAGCTCGCTTAACGCCGCTCGGCAATGATGGGGAAGAGGTTGGTTAATTGGGAGGAGTAATAAAATTCTTCGGCCAAACCGCCGAAGGTGTAATCAATCTCGCCAATCTCAATCATCGCGCCACCCACTTTGGGGTCAGCTTTGGGTTTGGAATTAGTAAAGCCGATATTAAAGAGCGTGGCCAGCACGCCCACCTTGCCGTCGATTGGGTACCCGGCTTGTTGCCATTGTTGCGCCACTTGCTTGAGATAAATCGCCGAGTAGAGATAAGACCAGTAGTGGTCGTCCTCGTTCACGAGGCGGACGAAGCGCTCTTGCTCCTGCCTGTCGGCAGGTATGGCTAGTTCATTTGTTTCGAAATCCAAAAGCTGCTCATAACGCGCGCCGAGGTAGTACGGCGAATTTTTGTCCTTTAAAAACCGCTCAACCATAACGGCGGTCTCTCGTTTCATCCCCATCACTCCCCAAGAGAACTGACTCTGGTTGCCAAGGATGACGAGCGGGGAGAAGACTTGTTTGAAGACCTCGCGCTCGGAGTGGTAAAGGCGGAGTTGCTCCACCACCAGGCAGGCGGTGAGGAGGCGAGGGTCAATGCCGGCCACGCGCGCCGCTTGCTCGATTACCTTAGCGTCTTTACTTATAGCGCCCTCGAGCGTAGCCCACTCTTCGCCTTTAGCCCAAAGGTAATCTTGCTCTAAGCCGGCGCCCACGCCGGCCAAATCCGGCTGGAAGCGCCGACCCAAGTCCTCACCGCCGGGAGTGTTGGTGAGGCCAAGTTCAAGCGCCACCCAACCGAGGAGGAGGAAGAGGCCCACACCGGCCAGCAGATAGATAATGATATTGAATACTCGCTTCATGTGCGCTTACTGTAACATAACCGCTGGGTGTGGATAACTGGTTAGGCGGTAATTTAAGTGGCCTGCTATAATATCGGTAAGTGGAGAAGCGCAATTTATGGGCTTCTTTTTTATTTCTCTTAGGTCGAATATCTCTCCTAGTAAGCTCGTGGTCACGGGTTTCTTAATCGTGTCCTTTATAATCTTGCCGACTGCCGCTTTGGCGCAAACCGCCGTGGCGGTGTCGGTAAACAATACCAGCTTAATTATGCAACTGTTGGCGCTCATCAATCAGTTGCTGGAGCAGCTTAAGAGTTTGCAGGCAAAACTGGCGGCTCAACAGGCGGGTGAGGGCATCTTTGCCCCGACGCCTTTGCCGGTTCCGACTCCGACTCCGACCCCAGTGCCGACTCCTCCTCCGGCACCGAGGCTAGTCCCGCAGCCGGAACCAACTCCCGCGCCAATCGGCATTGGCACGCTTAATGTTGCCGTGCTCAATGGCTTGGCGCGCTGTTTAGCTTACCCGTGCGAGATCCCCGTTTCCAGTCGTGAGGTTAAAGTCGTGGCCACCAACAGCGCCGGCGTAATTGTCGGGAGCGCGGTGACCACCACCGGCTATGCCACTCTCAAGTTGCCGGCCGGCAGTTACACTATTACCGCCAGCGCCGATGGCTATAACGGTTTTGTTTCCAACCAAGCCAGCGCTACGGTGGTAGCCAATCAAAGTAGTGAGGTTAAGCTTACCCTTAACACCTACTAGTTATTATTAAGTTATTAAAATTAATCAGTAAATTATTATGACAAAGAAAAGTGCGAAAACGGTTAGTAAAAAAGTTAAGTTAAGTTTGGGTAAAGAGATTATGAGCTTTGCCATTGTGGGTTTGCTCCTCTTGCCGGGCGTGATGAGCGTGCCGGCCGCTGAAGCGCGCGAGCCCATTTGCACCGCCTCGGTGATGTGCGCTCTCCAGAGCCTCGGCTTTGAGAGTTCGCTCACCAACGAGGGCGACCTCCGCGATGACATTCAGTTAATTCGGGCCAAACTCAATCAATTGTTCGCCTTGCTCAACGCGCTTAACGCCATTGTCCAAGAGCGTAATGGTGTCGCCTCGGGTGTTGGCCTCTATGCCAAT
>Ga0209210_1002077_pt1 | contig 15258 bp, 18 predicted proteins | sample RifGroA1_FD_183991 | JGI IMG/M metagenome (GOLD analysis project Ga0209210, IMG submission 183991) | Contaminated groundwater microbial communities from Rifle, Colorado, USA - Rifle Groundwater A1 (SPAdes) (version 2) | ecosystem: Environmental > Aquatic > Deep subsurface > Groundwater >...
TTCGAATTAAATTCATATATTCCCTAATAGGCAATCTTTCAACTTTCAGAGGTTTAACTGGTTTTGAGGAAATCCATTGGAGACTTCCTTTTGGTCTGTTCACAAAATTTTCCGACGGAAGAGTATAAAGATAAAAAAAATTTTGTTTTGGAGAGCCGTTATAAATTACCGTATCCATTGTCGGCGCCCCATTATGTCTTCCCCTATCAATACTGCTGCGGTGAACTCCTTTGCTCTTTAAAATCCCCATGGCAATAGCCTTCGTCTTTAAATTCGGAAGCATAAATTCCAATTTGAGAATTATCAACCGTCCCGGCTAAATCTTTGGCTTTCTTAGGAATTAATTCACCATTTATCTTTATTGCACTTCCGTGATAAACAAATTTTGGTTTCATATCAAAATCACCGCATATCCTTGCCCATGAGGATTTTTTCCCTTAGCTTGGTTATCTCCTTGTAGAAGTATTCAACCATCTCGTTTTTTTCAAATATAGCGATAAGCTCTTCGTTCTTGGCGGAAATTATCGTGTTGAAGTTTCCAAAAGTGTTTATGAGGCTGATGATATGCCTGTCAAGAAGCTTGGTTTTGCTTAACAATCTATAACCCTTTGGAAAAATCGGCTTGTCGTAAAGTTCTTCAAAAAGAAGCCTGGAAATGTTGCTGGATTCCAAAAGAAAGTCAAAATTCATTTTCTCAAGAGTTTCGGCGGATTCCATTGCCCTCGCATCAAGATAATCTTTTAATATTATTTCCTCTTCCTTATTAAGATTTCCGATCAATTCTTTCAGCCTCATGCTGATGATAATCCCCTCTTTTCCAAGTTCAATCAAATATCTTTTTACGATGCTGGAAATTCTTTTTATTATTTCAAGCCTTTGAAGAACATTGCACACGTCGTTTATCGTCACAAGTCCGCCCATTTCCAAAATATTGAGATTTGCCATGAGATAATCATAAATTTCCCTTTGCTTTTCCAAAACCTGAAGCGTCTCTGACGCTCTTCTTAAAATCTCGGAGCTTTCCTTAAGTTCGTATTTCATCTCCCCCCAATAAACTGTGACTTTATTTTTTCTTTCAGAAACCGCAATTACAAGCGCATGAGTCTGCTTCGCGGTTCTCTCCGCCGCCTTGTGCCTCGTTCCGGTTTCTTTCGTTGAAATTTCAACGCTTGGAAAAAGCAGCGTATTTGCATAAAGGATTTTTTTTCCATCATTTGAAAGGATTATCGCGCCGTCCATTTTGGAAAGCTCAACAAGTTTTTGCTGGCTGAATTTTGCATTTATCTTGAATCCCTTTTCAATGACATTTTTTGCAGGTTCATTTTCAAAAACTATGAGCGCGCCCATGTGCGCATTCAACAAATCATCAAGAGCGGAGCGAATTGAAGTCCCTGGAGAAATCATTTTTAGAAATTCCAAAAAATCCTTTTCCAAGTCTTTCTTCTCGGCAATTTTTGTTTCCGAGAAAATCAATTCCTTCACTTCTTTATCTTTCACTTCTGTCATTTTTTATGGGAAACAACCAAGTTTTCAAGGGCATTCAACTTAAGTTGCATGTCAAAACGTCGCCAAATCTTAATCCAAGCATAAATTAGAAATATAGTATTTAAATTTTAGTCTTGATTAAATTATTTTTCTTTCGCAAAAGTCCCCGCGACAATAAATGGAAAAAGAAGAATTGCGTCGCCGAAAATTTTTGTGGCTTTCGCATTCCCCTGAATTTTGCCCCATGAAACCGCCTCATCAGGGCTGGCTCCTGAATCCGAGCCGGTCTCCTCATTCGCATCATTTATGTAAACCGCATAATCCGCTCCGTTTCGGTAAAGATTTGCATTGCAAATCGCATGTTTTATGACTCCTCCGCCAAGAATTATCATTCCCGTTTTTTTCTTTCCAAGGGAAGTATTGTTCAATTCCCAAATATCCCCCATCAAATCAAGAACAAAATCAGGATGGCTTGACTTGAAAAAATACAGCATGTCTCCAAGGCTTCCATCCCCTATCGCAGGGCAGAAAACCGGAATTTTATTTTCCCAGCACCAATAATAAATTGAATTTTTATTATTGATTTTTTCGCCAAGTTTCCATATAAGTTCGTGCGGAGAAAGAATCTTCCCCGTCTTTTTTTGCCGGTCATAAAATTCCTTCACAATTGGAAGAACAAATTTTTCAAACTTTACATATCTTGAATTTGGAATAAAAATATTTCCCGCCCTGTTGATTCCCTTTTCTCTAAGCTCTTTTCCTTTTGCCCTAAAATCTCCTAGTGTAAAATCCCCAAGGCATTTTATTATGTCTTCCTCAATTCCCCCGACAGTTGTTACAATCACGTCAATTTTTTTATGTTCCGCCAAATATCGGAAAATTTCCCTTAATCCAGAAGTAACCATGTTTGAAGTGTATCCAAGATAAATGCAAGTTTTAGTTTCAATCATTTCATTTATTATTTTAACAGCCTGATGAAAATTTTTTCCCTGCATTCCCGTCGTGGCAAAAGATTTCAAAATTTCATCCAAATTGTTTCCCTTGTTGAAATCGTGCCCTTTTATAGAAATTCCTTTTGTTTCTTGCGATTTCTTCAATATGAATTCCCGAGGGCCGTCTTTCTGCATATTAAAAAGAGAGTAAAATGATTTTTAAACCTGACTAAAGCCATGTCAAGAAAATATGTGTTTGTGTATCAAAATCTTTTTAAAAGGATTCGTTATAAGCTAGCCATGGACAAATGGACTGAAATCCTGGTTGGTTTGGTTCTTGTAGTGGGCGCGGTTCTCGTTGCATGGGAATCATCCGTCTATGGCTGGGCAGTTTTCGGACACAACCTTGACTTTTTGAATGCGGCATGGACTTTCTTCAAGGGAGGATTATGGTGGCTTGTCTTCATGGTGGGCGCGCTTTTCGTTCTTCTTGGAATTTCTGACTTGAAAGGATAATACGTCGTAAAATGAGTGAAAAAAGTCTGTTAGCAAGATTGGAAGAGAAAGAAATTGATTTCAGAGAAATGATTGAAAATAATAGGGACTTTACATCAAGTTATTTTGGTTCTTCTAGTGGCGATGGTGGACATCTAAACTACACTGAAGAACAAGTAAAAATTTTATTCGCATCTGTTCCAAATATTTTCTCATACGATTGGAAACCAAAATCAGGATCATTTGACGATTTGACAAAAGAACAATTAGTAGTTATGTCAATAATTCACAAAGTGAAAAGCCATCCTGCTTATACAATGCGTGTGGGAAAAATAAGCCTAATGATCTCTTCTGGAAAATATTACGCTGAAAGAAATGATAGAGAACTTTATTTAGAAAGCAAACTTCTCACAAAGCCGAAAAAGTCCACTTAAATATTTCTAAAGGTAAAGCAAAAATAAAAAAGAAAATTAAAAAATAAAAAGTTTTCTTAATCGGGAACTAGCGCAACAACCGCCGCCACCGCTCCGCCAACAAGTGGCAGATAATATTGGCTTCCCCAGAATTGTCCGACAGCTGCCACGACACCTGCAACAACAATCGCCCATTTTTTCCAGTCTTCCATTTTATAACCTCCTTTATTTAATTTAGCATAAATTAAATTCAAGCACGATATCAATAAGATTAAGATGTATATAAAATTATCATCCGGAATAGGCAATAAGAGTTCCCTCAATTATCGCAGCAATAATCAAAAGCGGAACAACAATAAGCAAAAATGCCCGAATGGAGTTCCAGAGATATTTTTTAAAAGAATCGCTTTTGTTTTTTTGAATGATAAAAGTCCCAAATTTTAATCCGAGTCCCGTTGAGATAAAAACTGCCGGCAGTTCAAATATCCCGTGGGGAAAAAGCCGCCATAAAACTAATATGCCTTCTTCCTTAATTATTATTGAAGAAACAAATCCCAGAAGATAGCCGTTTACAAGAAGTATTAATGCGGGAAATATTCCTAAAAACGCTCCAAAAAGCATTCCAAAAAACGAGCTTTGAATGTTGTTCAAGAAAATAAATTTTATCAAATCAGTCTGCCCCATTCCCCGCGTTTCTTCCAAAAGCTTTCTGATAAATTCATTTATTTGTTCAAGCACGGATTGCGGAACGGGAAACAAAAAACTTATGATTGATGCTCCAAAAAAAAGTCCAATTGAGAGATAAATAAAATTTCTTGATTCATGAATATACTTGAAACTTTCATAATATGCTTTTTCAAAAAGACTTTTTTTCCAACTACTCTTCCTTCTCATTGAAAATGCCTGCTTAACATTCTTGTTTTATTTGGGAATTTTTTTCTAAGATAAAATCCATAAGCCAGTCCGACGACCAATCCTCCAATGTGCGCGCTGTTTCCTATCGGCAATTCAACAAAAAAACCGACTATTACAAGCGGAACTATGGCAATGATTGGGAGAAGCCACATCTTCAGTTCAATGGGAATTGCAAATTTTCTTATATTTTGATTAAATGAAAATATTGCAAAGATCATTCCAAAAACAAGAATATTAAAAGCGAAATTAAAAATCCCGGCAAAATTTGCGGGAATAATCGGGCTTAAGACAACTTGCGCCAGAAGAACCATCAATGGACCTGCTATGAGATATATCTTGGAATATGGAACAAGAACCGCCAAAACTCCCAGCAGGCCAAATATCGCTCCGCTTGCGCCGACGCCTGGAATGTCATTTGAAAAAATTATTCCAGACAGCGTGAAAAAAATTCCTCCCGTTAAACCTGAAAAAATATAAATCCAAAAGAGCCTTTTTTTCCCGATTAGTTTTTCAAGAAAATTGCCAATAAAAAACAATGAGAACATATTCGCAAAAATATGAAAGAACATAAAATGTGAAAACATGCTTGTGAACAATGTCCAAAGATTCTGTCCTGAAGAAATTAATGAAGGTGTAAGGGCAATATTCTTTAAAAGAATTTTTTCATCAACGGCAAAAATCATGAAAATCGAAAAAATATAAACCAGCACATTCGCCAAAATTAATTTGTTGGTGAGGCTTGTATTTGGAATGGAAAATCTTCCCCTTTCAATTTTTCTCATTTCCGAACTCCATGGAGGAAAACGTGAAAAACTTCATTTTTCTCATTTCTTTTTTCTAGAACCCTTTTTTGGTTTTGGCTTCGCCTTTGCTTTTTTTATTTGCCTTCTTGCCTTTTTGGCAATTTTCCCGGCTGATTTTTTCAGAATTTTTTTCGCGGGCTTTGTTTCCTTTTTCTTCAGCAAATCTCTTTCCCGCCGGGAAGCGAGTGAACGCAGTGAATCTCTCTCTTTTTTCTTCTCGAGTCTCTTCCTTATTTTTTCTTTCTCCTCTTTCTTTATCTCTTTGACTTTTTTCTTATCGCCCTTTTCTCTTTCCTTCCTTATTTCATCGTCAATCGTCGCAAGTTCATTCCGCTGTTTTTCAAGATTCTTTTTAAATTCCCTGACAACTTTGGTATTATCTCTGACAATAAAAACATTTCCGCATTCATTGCATGTGAAATCATGAAGAAGGGCGTTTTCCTCATTGTATTCTATATTGCACCTCTCGCAAATGTAAAAAGTTTTCATTTCTCTGCTCTCAATCTGGTTGCTTATTTGGCTTATTCTCTTTTTTACCATTTCTCTCCAAAATTCCAATATTTTGAGCGCCTCAAGCCTCCAAAAATAGGTGTACCATCCTTTTTTCTTGTCTTTTTTTCTTGTTGAAGAAACGAGGCTGTGTTCAGAAAGTTTGTAGAGGAGATTTCTCGTCTGATTTATATTAATGTCAAGTTTTTTCGCAATCAAAAATTCGTTTACATATTTCTCGGGATCAAGAAAATTAATAATTTCCTCGCCGGGTTTTCCGATTACTGCCGAAATTGCGTCGCGAACAAATTCTTTTTCTATGTTGTCCATTCTTTGCTCTTTTTTATTTGCATTTGTGGATAAAAATTTAATTGATTTATACAAAAACAATATTGATTTAATAAACTTTATTCATTGGGTAAAAAACAAAGTTTTTAAACTTATATTCTATTTCATATATATTAAAGGATAAGTCGGAACAATTTACAAAATGGGGTGGTTCAACAAAAAAATGGGCAGTCATGAAGAGAAAACGTCTTCGATGCCGGAGCTCCCAAAAATTCCCGAACTTCCAAAATTTAATTTCTCTTCGGAGCTCCCGTCCGCCAACCTTCCGCATCTTCCTTCTTTTCCAAACAGTTCAATTGGAAGAAAATTTTCTCAGAATGCAATAAAGGGCGCAATTTCTGGGGAAAGAGAGGAAATGATAAGGGAGGATTTGGCAAATGATTTTACGGATGAAATGATGCCCGAACCCCCTCAGATTGGATTAATAAAAAGAAATGCAATTCCGCAAGAGGAATACAGGCCTATGGAAAGGACATTTCAAAAAACGGGAAAAGTTGAGCCGGTTTTCATAAGAATTGACAAGTTTGAGGAAAGTTTGAGCATCCTTGATAAAGCAAGGGAAAAGATTCAGGAGATGGAAAAAATGTTGAAGGGCATAAAAAAAATAAAAGACGATGAAGACAAGGAATTAAGAGAATGGGAAATGGAAATTCATAAAATAAAAAACGAATTTGAGAAAATAGACAGGGATTTGTTCTCAAAAATTTAGAATGGCGGAAGAAGAGCTGATATATGTGAAGTTTGACTATCGTGAAGCTCTTGAGTCAAAGCGCGGAATTCTCAGCGTTCAGAAAGCCTTAATAGATGCTGAAGAAAAAATCAAGGGGCATCATGAATTAAGAATTAAGGAACTTAATATGAAAGCCAAGCTTATGGCAAGAATGAGGGAAACGGCGGGCATTATAAAAATGCTTAATGAAGCGCTTCCGGTTGCAAAAATTCCAAAAATATTAAAACATGGAATTGACGAAGAAGAAAAAAAGTCGGAATTAAAGGTGAAAAAAAACCCCAAAGCAGAAAACATAGAAAGTCAGCTTAGAGAGATTCAGGAAAAACTGAGGGCGTTGCAAAGATAGATTTTTTAAACAGAATTCTTTATCATGATTTATGATAACCAGAAATGAACTCATAAAAAAATACCTGAAATTTTTTGAATCAAAAGGACATAAAATAATTCCATCAGCATCTCTTGTTCCCGAAAATGACCCAACAGTTCTTTTCACAACGGCAGGAATGCACCCGCTCGTTCCGTATCTTCTAGGAATGAAGCATCCGCTTGGAAAAAAGATTGTCAATGTGCAAAAATGCATAAGAACGACGGACATTGACGAAGTCGGAGATTCAACGCATCACACTTTTTTTGAAATGCTTGGAAACTGGAGTTTGGGGGATTATTTCAAAAAAGAAGCGATTGAAATGTCTTTTGAATTTCTTACAAAAGTTTTGAAAATTCCAGTTGAGAGATTGGCAGTGACTTGTTTCGCAGGAGATTCCGACGCGCCAAAAGACGAAGAAGCCGCAAAAACATGGCTCTCTCTTGGAATGCCGAAAGAAAGAATTGCATTCCTTGGAAAAAAAGACAATTGGTGGGGTCCTGCGGGAAAAACCGGTCCATGCGGTCCTGACACGGAAATGTTTTACTGGAAGTCGAATAAAATCAAAGCGCCAAAAAAGTTCGACTCTGATGATGACAGATGGGTTGAAATTTGGAACGACGTTTTGATGCAGTATGTCAAAGACGAAAGGGGAAAATACAATGAAGCAAAACAAAAAAATGTAGATACGGGAATGGGTGTTGAAAGAACAGTCGCAGTCTTGAATGGTTTTGAAGACAACTATCTTGCAGATTTATGGGTTCCAATAATAAATGAAATTGAAAATCTGTCTGGAAAAAAATATATTTTTCCAAAAGCGAATGATGACAAAATCACTAAAGCCATGCGAATAATTGCAGACCACATAAAAGCATCAGTTTTCATAATTTCAGACGGAGTTTTGCCAAGCAATACAGAAAGAGGATATGTTTTAAGAAGGCTGATAAGAAGAGCGGTGAGATACGGGCGCGAACTTGAAATGAAAAACTTCGTGAGAAAAATTGCCGAACCAGTTTTTAAGATTTACGAAAAAGATTACTCCGAGCTTAAAATAAATAAGGGCAAAATTTTAAGCGAGCTTGAAAAAGAGGAAAGGCAATTTTTAGAAACAATTGAGAGGGGAATGAAAATTTTTCAAAACCTTGTGGCAAATAAAAAAAGCCTTTCAGGAAAAGACGCTTTCCTATTGTATCAAAGTTACGGATTTCCAGTTGAATTAATAGGAGAAGAGTGCAAAAACAGAAAAATAAAATTTAATATAAAAGATTTTGAATCAGAAATGGAAAAGCATAAAGAAATCTCGCGGACGGCGTCAAAGGGAAAATTTGCCGCGGGCTTGGCAGACCATTCGGTTGAAAGCACAAAATATCATACGGCGACTCACATGCTCCATAAGGCATTAAAATTAGTTTTGGGGGAAAACGTTCAGCAAATGGGGAGCAACATAACGCCAGAAAGATTAAGATTTGATTTCAGCTTTGACAGAAAATTGACTGAAGAAGAAATTAAAAAAATTGAAAATCTTATAAACAAAGAAATAGTCCGCAGATTGAAAGTTTCCTGCGAAGAAATGCCTTATGAAAAAGCCGTGAAAACTGGGGCATTGTCTTATTTCAAGGAAAGATATCCCCCGATTGTCAAGGTTTACAGCATCGGAGATTTTTCAAGGGAAATCTGCACCGGTCCCCATGTAAAAAACACAAAAGAAATGGGACATTTCAAAATCACGAAAGAAGAAAGTGTTTCCGCGGGAGTTAGGAGAATAAAAGCAATTCTCGAATGAGAATTTCATTACTTCGCCCAAGCGTGATAAAAGTAAGGCGGTGTTGGAATAATCATCTAAAATCATAATTGATTAAAAAACTATTCTTAGTAACCTCGTTTTTCGTTGAAGCATTATAAACTCCAATCTGAACGACATCTCCACCCGTCTGATGATTAATAAGTCCTATTTGAACGCCATTAACTTTTTTTCTTTCAGGGTTAGATTCAAGATTGAAGAGACCAATTTCTAATCCATTAACTCTTGATATTGATTTTGCCCCTAAATTAAATACTCCAAGATTAATTCCATTAACATTCCCGGCATTTAAAAACGCCAAATTCACCCCATAAAATTTGGAATCCACTTCAGATTCTAAAGCGAGGCTTAACGAAATCCCGTAATCATTTCCAACTTTTCTTGTATAAAGAGGCGGAAAATCCTCCTTATGCGATGAAAAAGTCCCGATAACAGTAGCGAGAGTTAATCCTCCGGCCAATCCCCATCTGGCAATTCTTTCGGCATATTTTTTTCCATTCATAAAAAAACGATTAAACTCTTATTTATAAAGGTTATGTTCTATTTCACCCCGCCTCATACTCTTTCGCCAATCCGTATTTCTTCTCCAGCTTGTTAAATGAAATGAATTTTATCGGATTGAAAAAAAAGCTGTCGCCGTTCACGCTTTCTTTTATGTCTGCAAGTTTTTCAGCATCCCCATATTCATACATGTCGCCGCTTAAAGAATCTCCGTCAGAGATGAACAAAATTTCGGGCTCGGATTCAATTTTCAATCCGCCGACATATTCAATTGAGTTGTCGGTTATTATTGAAGGTCCGGTAGTTTCAACAAAACAGTATCCGCTTTCATGCCAGCTTTTTTCAATCGGGCATTTTATGCCGACAGATTCGTGGTTTTCCTCTTGATTGTAAAATATTACAACACCGTATCCTATCTCTCTCAATAAAAATACAAGCAATTCAGATTTCTCTCCGCAAACTCCTTGCGAATCATAAAGAACTTCATACGGATATCTTGAATACGGCAATTTTGTTCCCCTGTAAACTGTTTCCTTGTCGCTGAATCCCCATTCAAGATTCTGCGCCACGCTTATTGCAATTCTCGCCTGCTCTTCTTTTTCATGGGCGCGATTTTGTATCTCAACGACCAGAGGCAATAAAAGTTTTCTTTGTTCAGCCTCGTCAAGATTTCTTAATTTAAAATCAGCTCTTGACGGGCTTTCATTCCCTTTGTAGTTTATGAAAACCGGCAATGCAGAAATATAATCCGTCATTCCCTTGTAAACTGTATAATTAATTTCATATTCCTTACCCCTTAAAACATATTTCATGGTTATTTCCTTGGGTTCCAATTGAAATTCTGAAAAACAGGAATCTCCGAAGAGAGTTGAATTCTTATCGCATCCGCAAACAGAGGCTTTGCCAATCAATAAAGAATTGGAGCAAAAATAAGGCTTATTAAGAGAGCACGTGTTTTCAAGGCTTCCGTCCCCGCAAAGGTTGTCCTTGTAAAAAACGCTTCTCGGGCTTTCAAGCAAAAACCCTATTATTCCAATAAAGAAAAATGCAAAAATAACAAATAAAAAAATGTTCGTCTTCGACATGAAAAAATATGGGAATTAAATTATAAAAATGTAACTAAAAAACCGATTGTTCCATTAAAAATTGTTAACAAGAAAAAAATTTACATCGGTTCATTATATGCCCAATTTCGAATTTTATGTTATCACTCTGGCTCTTTATGGGCAAATTAATTTTAGCGGCAGTTTTACTCCAAATAAATCCCAGGTCTTCCGGGTTTCACATTCTTAGATTTATTCTCTGGGTCGTGCTTATCTTTTTCATTCACGGCATAAATCTTGACATTTAAATTTGTCTTTTCTTCAAACATCTTAAGATTTTGTTCAAAAATCTTTTTCTCCTGCGGAAGAACATAAATGAAAATCTTTGAAATATCTTTTCCCTTTTCTCTTACAATTTTTAGAACATGATTCAAATCTTCAACAGTCTTCTCAATAATCTGTTCTTCCTTGTCAAAACTTTCATCAATTTTTTTCTCGTCAACTTTAGGCCATTCGGCGAAAGAAACAGAACTTTTTTTTCCAAGCTTTTCCCATAATTCCTCGGCAATGTGCGGTGCAAATAGAGAAAGCATCTTTATGCAAATTTCCAAATCATCTTTGCTAATCTCATTTTCTAAAATATAGTCAAAAAGCTCCCTTAATTTTATTATCGCAGAATTGTATTTCAAATTTTCAATTTCAAAAGTCACGCCTTTCATGGTTTTATGGATTTTATGCTGAGTTTTTTTGTCTGATTTTCCAAGTTTAATTTTTGATAAATAAGAATATGTCTTGTCTAAAAATTTGTGCATGCTGTCAACGCCCCCTTTGCTCCATTCAGTGTCCTTGTCGGGAGAAGCAATTGACATCAAAAAAAGTCTGGCGGTATCAACGCCATGTGTATCTGAAATCTCCTCCAAATAAACGACATTTCCCCGTGATTTCGACATGACAAATCCGTCCTCGCCGTGAATCATTCCTTGGTTGAAAAGCCTCTTGAATGGTTCGTTCAAATTTTTGCCGACCATTCCAAAATCTCTCATTACTTTCGTGAAAAATCTTGCATAAATCAAATGCATGCATGCGTGTTCCGCCCCGCCGGTGTAAAAATCAACAGGCATCCAGTAGTCCGCTTTCTTCCGTTCAAACATTTTCTTGGAATTTTTCGAATCGGTAAATCTTAAAAAATACCATGAGGAATCAAAAAAAGTGTCCATTGTGTCCGTTTCCCTTCTGTAAATTTTGTTTCCCTTTTTCACATTTTTGAATTTCTTTGAAGTTTCCATGGGATTTCCCTTTCCGAATGTTACATCCTCGGGCAATTTTATCGGAAGCTCTTTTTCATCGGCGGGAAAAACATTTCCTTCCTCGTCGTAAACCATCGGAATCGGAGTTCCCCAATATCTCTGCCTTGAGACAAGCCAGTCTCTCAATTTATATTGAATCTTTTTTCTTCCAAGTTTTTTTCCATGAAGTGCTTTCACAATATGTTCTCTTGCCTCATCGCTGAACAAATCATTAAATCCTTGAGAATTAATCAATTTGCCTTGTCCCGTATAAGATTCGCTCATAACAACACCCTCAATATCTTTTTTCTCGGGTTTTATCACAACCTTCATTGAAATTTTATATTTCTTCGCAAACTCAAAATCTCTTTGGTCGTGAGCAGGAACAGCCATAATAATTCCACTGCCATATTCGGCAACAACAAAATTTCCAATCCAAATCGGAATTTTTTCTTTAGTCAAAGGATGAATTGCATAATTCCCGGAAAAAACGCCCTCTTTCTCAAGCTTGTCAATGTCTTCTTGTTTTGTGGATTTTATTTTCTTAAGAAACTTTTCAACATCAGATTTTTTTTCCTTCGTCACAATTTCCATCAATTTTGAATGTTGGGCAGAAACAACAAGGAAAGTTACTCCAAAAAGTGTATCGGCTCTTGTCGTAAAGACGGGCCATTTTTTTCCATTTATTTCAAAATCAATTTCCGCGCCCTCTGATTTTCCAATCCAATTTCTCTGCATTATTTTTATTCTTTCTGGCCAATCCAAATTATCAATATCTTTCAAAAGTTCCTCGGCATAATCTGTAATTTTCAAAAACCATTGTTCAAGATTTTTTATCTCAACTTCAGTGTCTGTGTGTCTCCAGCATTTCCCGTTATGAACTTGTTCATTCGCCAAAACAGTGTCGCATTTATTGCAAAAATTCACGGGAGCTTTTTTTCTGTATGCCAGGTCTTTCTCAAACATTTTTATGAAGAACCATTGATTCCATTTGTAATAATTTGGGTCGTGGCTCATCAGCATTCTGAACCAGTCGTAGCTTATTCCCAAAATCTTTAGTTGAGATATGTAATTTTTTATTGCTTCATCCGTAAAAATTCTAGGATGGGATTTCGCTTTTATAGCCGCATTTTCTGCCGGAAGTCCAAAAGAATCAAAGCCCATAGGATGCAAAACGTTAAATCCCTGCATTCTTTTAAAACGAGCGAGAATATCTCCAATTAAATATTGAAAGCAGTGTCCCATGTGTAATTTAGTTCCGGAAGGGTAAGGATACATTTCAAGAACGTAAAATTTTTTGCCTTTTTCCACAGCCATGAAAGTCTTGTTCGTTTCCCATTTCTTCTGCCATTTCTTTTCTATCTTAGCAAAGTCATAAACCATGTTTAAAAAAACATTCAGCAACTTTTAAATATTATCATAGCGTTTTTTTAAAATGAAAATCTCATCCCATATTTCAGGAGAAACAATTTACAGCAATTCCGCGGAAGCCTACTCTCTTTTTGAGAAAAGCCGCTTCGGGGAAAAGGTTGATGGAAAAATAAGATATTCCTTTTATGAAGCCCTTTTCCTTGTTGAAAAAAACAGGATGGATGTTTTCTCAAAAAACAAAATGATTCCTCCGCTGGAGCTTGCAAAAAAAATGCAAAGATATGATAAAAGAATAAACGTGAAATATTCTGTTTTCAAGGATTTAAGAACAAAGGGCTATACGGTAAAAACCGCCTTAAAATTTGGCGCGGATTTCAGAATTTATGAAAAGGGGAAAAAACCCGGAGAAGAGCATGCAAAATGGGTTGTCTTCTGCGATTTTGAATCAAACAAATTGACTTGGCACGAATTCTCGGCAAAAAACAGGGTCGCGCATTCAACAAAGAAAAATCTGCTTCTTGCAATAGTTGATGAAGAAGGGAGCATAACCTACTATGAAGTAAAATGGACTAAACCCTAATAGCAAGAAGGTTTAATTTTCACCAAGACATAATGTCTCTCAACAAGAGTTATTTCTCCCCCGACACGCAAAGCCATATCCACTATTCCCTTGCTTCCAGAATTTCTTACAATATATTCCGTCGAGGAACGAGCCACAGTGCCGCTAGGGTGTGGAAGTTCATTTTGTCCTAAAATGCGTTCCACACGGCTTCCACTTTCTGCGATAACATTCACAGAATCGCCCACATTAAGATTGATTAATATGGGATATTGCAATTTCAAAAAATATTCTTTGTGTTGATCGCTGTGAAAAAGTTCAAATACGGTTCTCTCTATCAAAGAGTCTTTCTCAATTCTTGAAATTTTTGTCATAAAAATGGTTGTTATTTTCCTTTTTAATAATTTATGTTATAAAAAAGATGCTTGCAATAAACCTTGACAATATTTATAATGTTTTCAGTTCTTCCAACTTCATGTCTCACAACGCAATTCAGCTAAAAGAACAGATAATTTCAATTTTCAAAAGAAGGGGTCCGAGTTTGCCAATTCACATATCTAAAGAAACGGGTTTGGATTTATTGTTTGCCTCCGCATTTCTTTCAGAACTGATTGGGGACAAAATGGTGAAAATAAGCATTATGAAGATTGGCAGTTCGCCCTTGTATTTTCTTCCGGGGCAGGAGCATCTTCTTGAAAACTTCATAGAATTTTTGAACAAGAAAGAAAGGGAGGCTTTTTTGCTGTTGAAGGAAAAAAAATTCCTGAAAGATTCGGAGCAAGAGCCGGCAATTCGCGTTGCATTGAGGGCGATAAAAGATTTTGCCTTTGAATCAAGAAGAAATGACGAGCTTTATTGGAAATTTTTGAGGGCGGATGATTCGGAGTTTGTTGCACCGAAACAAAAAGACGAAATTGAAGAAATGGTTGTTGAACCTGAAGTAAAGAAAATTGAAGAAGTTGAAATTCCAATTGTGGAAGCCGTAAAAAAAGAGGAGGCAAAGAAGCCGGTTAAAACTGCAAAAAAATCTGCGCCGAGAAAAAAACAGGACGACAAATTCTTCAACAGAGTCAAGGAATTTATCGATTCCAAAAATGCCGAGATAGTTGAAATAATCTCTGCAAGTCCATTTGAATTAATCTTGAAAATAAAAATAGGGCACAAGGAAAAAATCCTCGTTGCATATAAGAAGAAGACAATATCTGAAAAAGATATTATAAGCGCTTACAGAAAATCCAAGAAATATGAACTGCCTTTTTTAGTGACGAGCATGGGCGAGACGTCAAAATCCCTCGCCGAATTAATAGATGCCGTGAGAATTTTGACAGATATTGAAAGGGTGAAATAAGATAGATATGGATATAATGATTTCAGCTTTAATTCTTGAAATTACAGGAGCTTTTATTTTGACATTAGTGGCGATATTTGATTATCCACATACGAGAATTTATGAAAAAAAGCGATGGTGGGAAAGATATTGGTGGAGTGGCTGGCGACCGATATTTAGGGTACGTCCGCCTAATGAAAAAGCAAGATGGAGATTAAAATGGAATAGCTTCATAGTTAGATATGGATTTATTCCACCAAAGCACCAGTGGAACATCATCGGATTTTTATGTATTTTAGCAGGTTTCATATTACAAATAAAGTTTTATCTAAACTAATTAAAAAATCCCCACAAAAACCCTTAAAAACCCCTCTCTTTTAGAATTAATCATGGGAA
>Ga0209210_1002078_pt1 | contig 15257 bp, 14 predicted proteins | sample RifGroA1_FD_183991 | JGI IMG/M metagenome (GOLD analysis project Ga0209210, IMG submission 183991) | Contaminated groundwater microbial communities from Rifle, Colorado, USA - Rifle Groundwater A1 (SPAdes) (version 2) | ecosystem: Environmental > Aquatic > Deep subsurface > Groundwater >...
GGAGAAATCTCAAACTAATTGTTCCGGCAGTTACCATTGCTCTGTTACTTTTTCTCTATTTTTATCCACATTGGGCCGGACTCAATATCCCGCTGGTCTTAGACACTTCCTATTATTGGTTTTCTTCTTGGAGGTAATTAGGAGAGGGGGTCCTATTGCCTATTTTCATAATAGAAAATATCCCCACCAAGATTTTTACAGACGAAGCTTTTTGGAGGTGTGCCAATATCTTTTATGGCCAAGAGGAAAGATTCGACAAAAGGAAAAAACCTCAAGTGTAAATCAAAGGTGTATTTGAACGGTTTTTGCATGGGAACCACAATAATCAAGCGTTTTCGGGTAACTCGTCTTAATTCGGCAATTGCTTTCTCAAAATTAAGTACGTGCTCCAGAGTATGTGTACAAATAGTGGTATCAAAACTGTTGTTTTCGAACGGCAGGTGTTCGGCGTTGGCGTTAACGAACTGTATATGCCCGTTTTCTTTGCGTGTTGAGGTGTTTACCAATATGTCTACCCCGGTTAACAAATATTTGTTTGAGAGCTTCTTGGCCAAGTAGGCATTGCCGCATCCGACCTCCAACACTTTTCGTCCCATCACCGATTGTGTAATCGCGAGGATACAGCCAGTATTTAGCGATGTTTCTCTCTTAATAAGATAGGGGTCAATTTCCCGATAAAGTTTTACATATTCAGCCTCAGACATATACGGAGCCTTTTGTTTAAATGTAAAAAAAATATGGGCTTTATCTCTAAAAAGGTATTTAAAGGGGAGATAAACAAATAATTTTGAGTCCCTGACAACCGGAGGCAGCCAGTTGTCAAGGACACCACTGATTTTAATGGCTAGATTTCGTGAGAGTTTCATTATTTATGCTATTGGTTTTTACGGTCCAGGACAATTCTTCTTAATATTAACAATATAGAAATTAAGCTGCTTATTATCGTACTCGAGATCAAAATTAGCAAGAAAGAAACCTAAATTTATGCGAGGGAGATTAGGATCGTTGATGTCTTCCAAGGCAAGGTAGTTGATATTGTTAATTTTAGCCAATTTGCATACTTCGCTCTTGTTATTGCTTTCGAATACGCTTTCCATAATCTTGTACCTTTTGCCGCTATCATATCCGGTTCCCCAGACAAAATATGGCCAGCCTAGAAATATTTTTCTTCCGGCAAGAGAGGCCGGGTTATACATATATGATGCGTTTAGAAACACGGAATTTTTGGGAGTATTATTAATGATAAACTGTTCTACTTCATTGTTTTTACCATCCTTAATTTCTGCATAACCATCATTTTTAATCGGGAAAATGTCAATAATTCCCGAAAGGGTCATTAGGACTAAGTAGAAGATAGCAACTGTTTTACCAACTAGCGAGTGTTTCCAAAGGTTGTAGATAGAGTAGGCGGCGAAGATATTAAACCCAATAATAAAAAGATTAAAAAACTTGTGATTTCCTGCTATTTCAGGGGAAAACTGAAAAAGATTACCAACAACAAAAAGAGCAAGAAAAGGCAGAATAACTTTCCTTTGGGGTTTTTTGGCAATAAAAAAGCCAATTGGTGCAAGAATTGTCACAAGCCCCAAATTTAAAAACCAATATTTAACAAATGAAAGTAAATTAAGGTTTTCGATTAAGTATCCGGGGTGAAAGAGATTTCCCTGGTAATTGCTACCGCCCATGTACATCATTTGCGGCAGGGCAATTATCAGGGAAAGAGCAACAATTACCAGAATATTCTTTCTAACAGAAGGATAGGTAACAAAAAGAATAAAGAGAGCTATTTCCATCATGGCAAAAACCGAAAGATGAATAAATGGGAAAAGACCGATAATTATTCCCCAAACTAGAGTCTTGGTTAGGCTTAATTTATTGTTATTTTTCGAAACCCCATAGATAGTAAGGATAAGTAAAAGAAAAATGGCATAGGCTAAAGCAAGGTGTCTTTGGTTGGTATAGATATTTAAACTCCAGAAAGCGGAAATAGTTTTATTGCCGTAATAAGGCCCAAAAGCTAAGAAACTATCGTGATTGAAAATATCAGTTAGGGTGTGAATTGAGAGAGGATATTTTTTGAAAAAATCGAGAAAGGCAAACGATCCGTTAAAAAGAAAAAACAGGCAAGACATGACGGAAACGGATTTCTTTTTGAAGATTTCGAAAGAAAGCCAGTAAATTGCCAAAAGCAGAAAGAAAAAAGAAAGGATACTCGGCAAGTTTAGGGCCCAGTCTAAAGGAAGCCCGATTTTTTCCAAGAGCCCGACTCCGGCAAAGAAAAGAAAATGGTAACGGATCGGCGGGCCGGCAAAGAGAGGATATTGCGGCGGGAAATTGTCTCCCAGCGAAAAAGATCTGATTAAAGGAATGGTCGCGGCAAAATCACTCCAGACTTTGGTGGCAATTTCCAAATTTCCCGCTTGGTTGACTCTAAAAGTTTTCCACATCAAAGCCCAGGCAAAGCCCAAAAGGAAGATAAAGAAAACCAGTTGAATTGCCTTTTTCTTATTCATCGGCGTCGATTAGGTCGGCCACCTTTTTTCCCAACTCAACGGCATAATTAGTGCCCCGATCCCAAGGATAGACCTGTTCGATGGTTGCCCGATATAACCCGGGAGTATCAGTGACAACCGGTGGGATTGACCCGGAATAGTTTAAAGGAATAATCGGCTGGGCAAAAGGAGCTTTAAAAACATCAAAACCGATTAATGATTTTCTATAACCGGGCTTAAGAACGTTAAGATATTGATCATATTGGCTCAAGAGTTCTTTTTTAGATAGTGAAAAATATTTGTGGCCGGGGGCGAGATATTTACCGACATAGACAAGATGTTCATCCTGGTAATATTTTTTCGGAATCAGGTGTGTATGCTCAACCACACCGAGGAAGGGAAAATTATTTAATCCGATATTCAGCCAATAGATATCATTGGGCAGAAAGGGTTTATTAAGACGCATAACCAAAGTAATTGCCCCCAAACTTTTTAATTTTGGTTTACTTAAAAAAGGAAAGGTGGCCACCACGCGATCATATATTTCAATTCGCTGCTCCCCGTTTGTTTTATAGGCCACTCTAAATTTATCTTTGACTTTGGTTAAAGCGACAATTTTGCTTTTATAATTTATCTTTCCCTGTAATCTGATGATTGCGTCAGCGGCAGACCTGGCCAGCGTGTCAAAACCACCTTCGGGATAACCCAAGTAAGCGCTTCTTTTTTTGATTCTGGCCCAAAACCAGGAAGCGGGAACATTTTTGGCGTCTTGCCCAAATTTTCCCCTAAACAACGGTTCCCAAAGAAGCTGCCAGGATTTTTCCCCCATTGTTTTAATAATAAAAGATTCGGCGGTTATCTTTTCCAGGGGTTTCCAAGAGGGGGTGAGTTTAAGATAGCCGAGAGTAATCCCGGTTCTTACCTTCGAAGCGAAATCTAAATCAGGAAAAGAAAGAAGAGTCCCGGCTGAGTCGAGGCGACTGATCCCCTTAGAGGTCAAAATCGAGGTCTTGGCCTTGAAGAAGTTAATTTCTATACCGATTTCCTTGGCGAAGTTGACCATTTGGGAATCGGATTGGAAAAGATGGTGGTAATGCCATTCCAACGGCCAACTCCAACCTGTCTTTTTAAATCCGGCCGCCAATCCTCCCGGCCGATCTTCTTTTTCCAAGATTGTTACCTGGTGTCCTTTTCTGGCCAGATAATAACCGCAGGACAAACCGGCAAAACCAGCTCCCAGGACCGCTACTCTCATGCTTGAAGTATATCAAACGAGCTTATAGAGCAAGAAGTAAAGACCCCAAAAGAAGAAGTACCCCAATACCCAACCCGACAATTGTTGGCCAAGAAGTACCCGCGTCAGGAAGTGAAGGCTGGGCCGTTGCGCCGGGTGAGGCTTGTGCCAACGGGCCCGCTGTAGATGTAGCCGTTGGAGAAACCTGAGCAATCGGGCTACTTGTTGGCGTTGCTGTTGCGGTTGCCGTAGGACTTGATGTTGACGTCGCCGTCGGTGTAGCGGTTGGACTACCCGAGGGAGTCGCGGTAGGAGAACCAGTAGTAGTAGGTGTCGGTGTCGGGCTACCCCCCGGTGTCGGTGTCGCAATGGTAAAAGTAAGGGCGGTACAAGCCTCCGGCACAGCTGCTTTGGGTTTAGACTCCGGTGCAGTCGGAGCAACCGCTTGTTGTCTTAACTGATAAAGCCTGTAGGCGGTAAAAATGGCAACGCCGGCTAGAATCAGGGTAGCAACAAGTATTAGGACCGTTACGATTTTATTTTTAAAAAATGTCTTCATTTTAATTTGACCAACCAAGGGTTGTATGGTGAATCTGCGCACCGATACTAAAGGTTGTTATTCCCTCGGGGATTGTATATTCGTCGTAGTATTCTTCGCTTGAAGGTTTTTTCTGAGTAACCTCCGGCCTTTGTACTCCGTTAATCTTGAACCTTGCTTTATCAAAGTTGCCACTTGAAGCCTGCCCCGCAACCGTAAATCTTACCTTGTCTCCCGGCTTTAGGTTGGAAAGGTCGGTTGAGCTTAGTTTATTCCAACTTGTGTCAAATGCCTGAATATTTAGACACTGTGCGGTTGGCGGCGGAGGCGGCGGCGTCGGCGTCGACCCCGGCGGCGGGGGAGTAGGTTGCGGAGTGGACGTAGGCGGAGGAGGAGTCGGAGTGGGAGTCTTAGGCGGCGGAGGTGGGGCGGCCCCTTTTTGACATTGACACTCCGCATTGGCTCCGCCCTGATTTATGACGACGCAGGTTCCAGTGCCCCCTCCACACTGGCTTCTTATAGTACAAGACGAGCCCTCGGTTTTATCTGTGCAGTCTGGTGTATTCGGAGCGCTTCTATCACAGTAGCCTTGAGAGTTAGGGTCTCTTTGGGAAAGAGCACAGATGTTTGGCGTAGCCTTTGGTGGGGGTTGTGTGGGGGGAGGCTCGGAGGGAACACAGCAGGTTCCTTTTCCGGTTCCACCCGAAGCTCCACTACAGGCTTGCCACGTTCCGTTTCGATTTAAGACACATTCATTTTGGTTGGCAATTCCCTGGCATTGATAGCCCGATGAGCAAGCAGGAGGAGAAGGAGGAGGAGCTGGAGTCTTACATGGAACACCCGAACACGCGTTACCAGCGGGTTGCCCGTTGATTGTAACAGCTATACAAGTGTAACCATTGCTACAACATGAACCGATAGAGGTACAAGTGGGAGCGGCTGCCCTTTCCCTTATATCCTGCTGTTGTCTTAGCAGAATTACCCCTGCCCCAAGCCCCCCCACTAGAACCAGAAGTCCGAGGATGGTGGCAATGACCCTTTTCCCGCCGAATTTTTTCTTGGGCTGTCCCGGCGTAATAACCGGGGGAAGATCAAAACTTGGAGCGGCAGAGCCGGCATCGGACGGAGGGGCAGCACCTTCCGGGGGAGCAACTTCAGGCGGAAATGGCGGGGGGAGAGAAGCATCAGCCGGTGGTATGTCCATTGGCGGAGGAGGGGAAAAATCTGAAACAGGAGGAGTTACCTGGGAAGGATTGAGGTTAGTATCGGTAGGATTATTTGGGTCGGGCATTTAAATTTCTGATTTTTTCCAAACTAACAAGGCAAAGGCGAGAACGCCTACACCCATGATAGAGAGTAGGATTGTGGGAGTCAAGCTACCGGAATCGGGGACGGGCGCGGCCGTTGTTGTCGCCGTCGCCGTGGGGCTAGCGGTGGCCGTTGGGGAGGGAGTTGGTGATGTTTTGGGAGTTGCGGTTGGGGAAGCCGACGGGGTTGATTCAAAAGCTGGCCCCTCCGCCGCTTGAACAATAAAAGTTCGGCTTAAGGTCCTTAATATGCCGCTTGCATCCCTCCATGAAATTGTAATTTTGTGGGCTCCTTCGCTTAAGCCTTGGGAAGGACTCCAGTTCCAATTACCAGTCGAAGGAACCTTGACAGAAGTGGAAATGGGTTCGGATTCAACGGTGATTGTGATGGTTGTTCCGGAAGGCCCTTCGCCAAAAAACTCGGGTTTTGTCGAAGTGATTATTTCTCCTTCGTCGATGCTCTCTAGAGTAACCGTTTTTGCCGAGGGTGTCGCCGTTTTTTCTTCGACCTCAAATTTAGATGAGGGCGTTGCCGTATCGGGAAGACCAATGGAAGCTTTGGGAATTCCGCTCACTTCGGAAGGCGAAAGGTTTTTGAAATCGTGGGTATCCCCCAGAATTATAGAAGGCACTGGGCGGGCCGATTGAGGATAAATCTGAGCGCTGGCGACTCCTGCCGGCCCCGCATTGACCGAGATTTCAATAAGGGTATTCTTTTCGTCAATAACAATATAAGAAGAGAGGTCTTGGGCTCTGGCCTGCGAAAAGGGAATTACCCAGCTGCCGTTTTCTGAAGTGATGGTCGAAAGGAGACTCCCACCCCCTACCGTCAGGTAGAGAAGGGTGTTTTTCGCCGGCCCCCCGGTTGAGGTCAAAACAGAGCCCGAAACAAGATTTGTTTTAGAAGGAATTTCCAAGGTGGCACCATTTGTTACCTGCCAAGCGATGCCGTTATTGTCAAAATCTTCTCCCCCGGAGTTTATCTTGAAAAAGTAGGTTGTTTGGGGAGTTAGCCCCCGCAGGGTTAAGAGGTGGGTAAAACCTTGGTCCTTTAGTTCATCAAGCTCGGTTTTGTCTAGAGAAGTGGCGCTTTTTCCCCATTTAACGAATCCGGAGGTCTCTTTATCGGTTATCCAGGAAATCGTCAAGGAACTATCGGTAATGTTTGAAATCCTGACGTCCTTTGGCGCAAATTCCGCCGCCGCCCCCAGTCTAAAAATATTCTGGTTTCTTACCAAAAGTACCCCCGCAGTTAGACCCAGAACCAGTAAAAATAGCCCGATGATTGTTGGAATTTTACTTTTTCTCATGGTGTTGGTGTGGCGGCCGGGGAGGCTTCGGGGGTAGAGGTGGGTGTAACGACTTCTCCTTCAGAAAAAAAGATACGGCTCTCGATTTTATCGATTAAGCTAGCGTCTAGCGTTGGCGAAACGGGCTCAAGAATTTCAGCAGGAACAGCGTAAGAGGGCACGTCGGTAAAGACACGGTAAACGCTGAAAAAAACCCAGAAGACAACCGTAATTGTCGTTAAAATTGCAATTGTTACCAGATTTGGCGTTTTTCTTTTTCTCATTTACCGATGTAGGGAGCCCTTCCGCTCACTAGTATAACCAGTGTCTTTCCTTCTTCTGTTTCAGTTGTCGTCATCCCCGTTGTATCAATCGCCAGCGGTCTTCTTAATTTTTCCAAGTCAGCCAAAAATCCCAAAAGCTCTGAATAATTACCCGATAGGCTTACGGAAAAGGATATCCCCAGGGCGTCTTCGGGAAGAGGGGTGACTCCCTCCTCGGGAGGGACCTTCTTGACTTCCCCCAAAAGGGTGACTTGTCCCAAAGAGACTCCTAAGAGGTTGATACCGTTTTTGGCCGCCAGACCCTCAAATTGTCTGACGAAAGTCTCGGGCGAGGCTGTGGCGGGGACGGCGTTTTCGATGAGGGGGAGCCTGGCGGTTTCCGACTCCATGAGAGAAGTGGCGAGCGCCAGATTTTGGATTTTGGTGTCGAGTTTCGTCACGATTTCTTCCTTTGAGTCAATCTCGGTAAGGAGTGCCGTGATTGTAACAAGAGTCGGACGGAGTGCAAAGGCGCCAAAGAAAGAGACCGTGACCAAAGAAAGAAGAATTTCCAAAAACATCCTTAAATCTTCCTTTTGTTTATAGATAATTAGAACGTTCAGGAAATATTCTTTGTACCTGATGTATTCTTTTCGCCAACCAAGTGCCATTTTAGTCTCCTTTTTTGGGTGTAATCAGCAAAGTAAACGTAAATCGAAAATCGTCCGAAGTATCCAGATTGGTCAGGGTTACTTTTTCGAAACTTGCCGATTTCTCAAGATTAACGATAAACTGGGCAATACTGATTTCATTTTGGGCAACCCCTTTAACTTGGGCTGATTGGCTATTGAAAGAGTAGGTGAGAAGGAAAATGTCGCTAGGCAAAAGGGAAGTAATCGCGCCGAGGGTGGTTGAGGCCGTCCCCACATCCCTCGAGAGCGAAGAAAATATTTTCAGCTTTTTTTGAGTATTTTTAAATTCCTTTTCAAAATCTGCCGAGGCGGAGAGGACCGCCGATTTTTGCTTAATCAGCTCATTTAAGTCCGCATTTCTGGCATCCAACCAAAACCTTGAGAGGAAGGCGACCATGACCACCATTTCGGTCATAATAACAATTATCCTAAAGGTTGACATCGCCCACTTGAGCGTTCTGCCTAAGGTTGTACCAGCAAATTCCTCTTGGGGAAGAAGATTTATTTGAGCCTTACTTTTACGGGCAGCCATTGTTTCAAAAGCGCCTGCGGCGCCTTTTTCAACTATAGCACATGAAGCTAAAAGGCTAAAGGATTATCTTTTGGAGCTGGGAAGAATTTTAGTCAGTGCCCTTTTTATTCGATTGGCCTTATTTTTGTGGATGAGTCTACTCTTGGCGGCCCGATCCGCCAAAGATATCGCCTTGATGATTTTATCTTTGGTGGGGTTCTTTTTTGCCAAACGGACAGCCGTCTCAAGACGGGAGGCGACAAGCTTATTGACAACCGCCTTTTTCTTCGAACCCCTCAGGGCGCGCCTGGCGGTTTTTGTTACTGGCATAGCCGTAAAGTATAATCTAACATTATTTCGATATCAAGACATTATGGTTGAGAAGATTTTAGACAAAGGTAAAAAGATTCTCTTTTCTCCCCAAGGCTCCGTTCTTTCCGCTGCCACGATAATAATGCTCATGGTGGTAGCCTCAAGAGTTTTAGGGCTAGTCAGACAAAGAACCCTGGTTCACTTTTTCGCTCCCGATGAGCTTTCTTTATTTTTCGCCGCCTTTAGACTGCCGGACCTGGTCTTTGAGGTTCTGGTCTTTGGCACTTTTTCTTCAGCTTTTATCCCGGTTTTTACCAAGGTATTAAAAAAGGGAAGGCGCGAGGCCTGGGAGATAGCTGGAACCGTCACTAACCTGGGGCTAATCGTTTTTGCATTTCTGGCAACTTTGGTAATAGTTTTTGCCAGCAATCTCTACGGCCTTTTTGCTCCCGGATTTAGCCCTGAGCATCGGGAGCAAATAGTTTCTCTAACGAAGATTCTTTTTGCCGCTCAAGGTTTTTTTGTTGTCAGTTATGTCTTGACTGCGGTTCTTGAGAGCTCAAGAAGATTTTTAATTCCCGCCTTAGCCCCTCTTTTTTACAACTTAGGGATTATAGTAGGGACCTTGCTTTTAGCTCCTAAAATGGGGCTTCTCGGTCCCACCATCGGCGTGGTTATCGGGGCCTCTCTCCATTTCTTAATCCAACTTCCCTTGGCGGTCAAGCTTGGATTTAGATTTAGTCCAAGAATAAAGATCACCGAGTATGTCAGAAAAATCGGCAGGCTGGCCTTACCCAGAATAGTTGAGGTTTCTTTCCTTCAAATTTCAAAAACGGTTGAGCTTTTTTTGGCCTCCCTAATTTCAACCGCTAGCTACACCTACTTTACTTTTGGAAATACTCTTCAGCTTCTTCCCGTGGGGCTTTTTGGGACATCGATAGCCAAGGCGGCTCTTCCCACTCTCTCTCGTCAAGCCGATGAGCCCGACGAGTTTAGAAAAACGCTTTTTGGCGCGCTCTACCAGATAGTATTTCTGATTCTTCCTGTTTCAACTATTCTAATAGTTTTACGCATCCCTCTTGTTCGACTAATTTTTGGTACCGATATTTTTAGTTGGGAAGACACGGTCCAAACCGGAATGGTTGTTTCCGCATTTGCGTTAGGGGTAGTTTTTCAGGCTGCATCCGCTCTTTTAGCCAGGGGATTTTATGCCCTTCACGACACGAAGACACCGGTGGTCATCTCTCTTTCTGCGATTATCTTGGTCATTTCGGCTGATTTTATATTGATTAAGGGGTTTGGGCTTCCCGTCTGGGGTCTGGCAGCCGCCTTTTCTCTGGGCTCTTTCTTACAGGCTTCTCTTCTTTTCTTTTTAATCAATAAAAGAATAGGCGACGGAACCTTTTTTAAGACACTGTCCCCAATTATTAAATCGGTTATCGCTTCCTTGGCTGCGGGGAGTGTGATGTACCTTCTTCTTAAGGTTTTTGACCGGTCCGTTTGGATTAAAAAACTCTCTTTCTTGGGCAAGATTGAAATTGCCAAGGAAATCGCTTTCGAAAGATTTGTTTTGGACACAAGGTATACCGTTAATCTTTTGGCTCTGGCTTTATTTGTAATGGCGGTAGGAGTGATTGTTTACCTTGGAGTTTCAATTATTCTTAAATCAAAAGAGGTTTGGTACTTCTTCAATCTCGTCGTGAGGATTTTTGTCAAAAGAAGGTTGACACCCATTCCGGCCAAAGAATCCGAACCGATTGCGCCGCCCCCAACCGAGAGCTCTTCCTAACTGGTCTTGACCCCGATTAAATCGGGGTTGACAATACTTAGCACTCATGTTAGATTACTGCTAAACACGCAGTGTTGTTATTCAGTTTAACCATGACCGAAGGACTGACCGCTCGTCAAACACAAATCTTAAAGGCTCTCATTGATGAATATATAGAGGCAGCGGAGCCTGTTGGCTCCGAAGCCTTGGATAAAAAGTATAACCTCGGCGTTTCTCCGGCCACCATCCGAAACGAGATGGTGACCCTAACCAAACTTGGCTATTTAAGACAGCCCCACACGTCGGCCGGAAGAGTTCCGGCTCCGGTCGCCATGAAATTTTATATCGACCAACTGATGGAGGAAAGACAGATGAGCTTGGCCGATGAAGTCAAGGCCAAAGAAGAAGTCTGGGACTCCAGGAACGATTTGGATGAGCTTCTTGAGGAAGCGACCAAAGCCTTGGCGGAGCGGACCAGAAACGTGGCGGTTGCGGCAACAGATAAAGGAAAGGTTTGGCACGCCGGCTACTCCAACGTTTTTAATAGCCCCGAATTTTCCGACATCAGAATCTGTGCCAATCTCTTCTCTTTCTTGGAAGAGGCGGAGAAACTTCAAGAGCTTTTCTTTGAAAGAGAAGTCTCCGGCAGCCCAATCGATGTTTTATTTGGCGAAGAGTTGGGCTGGCCGGAATTAAACCCTATCGGCATTGTCACCACTCACTTTAAGGCCAAAGGAACAAACGGAGCCTTGGGAGTCATTGGGCCGGTTCGCCTTAGCTATCCAACGGTAATACCGGTCCTAAGATACTTTAGGAATTTAATTGAGGAGGTAGCTGGGGCATGAGAAAAAAAGAGGGAGAATTAAATAAGCTTAAAGACCAACTGGCCAGGGCCCTGGCTGATTATGATAATTTAAGAAAGAGAGTGGATAGAGAAAGGGAAGATTTTGAAAAAGTCGCCAACATTAAACTTGCAATCAGACTTTTACCGGTTTTAGATATACTAAGACAAGCCCAGAAGCATCTTGGCGATCCCGGAATCGCAATTACAATCACCCAATTTGAAGAGGCGCTAAAGGGAGAAGGGATAGAAGAAATTAAAGTGGCTGCGGGAGATGAGTTCAATCCCCAACTCCATGAAGCCGTTGAGGTTGTCGAGGACAGCAAGGGAAAAGGCAAAGTAAAAGAAGCAGTCTTATCCGGCTGGAGATTTAGCCAAGGCCCGGTTATAAGACATGTTAGAGTAAAAGTTATAAATTAAAAATATGGCAAAAATAGTTGGAATTGATTTAGGAACAACAAATAGTGTTGTTGCCGTTATGGAAGGGGGACGTCCCAAAGTCATCCCCGCGGCCGATACTGGCCGAAACATAACTCCTTCGGTCGTTGAACCAATTAAAAACCTCGTCGGCGATGTTGCCAAGAGGCAAGTGATATTAAACCCCAAAAACACGATTTATTCGATTAAAAGACTCATGGGGAGGCGAGAGGAAGATAAAGAAGTTAAAAGAACTAAAGAGATGGTCCCCTATAAGATAAAAAGCGGCAAGGACGGTATGGCCACGGTTGAAGTTGAAGATAAAACCTATACCCCCCAGGAAATCTCGGCCAGGATTTTAATGAAGCTCAAAAAAGACGCAGAAGCCTATTTGGGAGAAAAAGTCGAAAGTGCGGTTATTACCGTTCCGGCTTACTTTGACGATTCGCAAAGACAAGCCACCAAACAGGCGGGAGAGATTGCCGGGTTTAAAGTTGAAAGAATTATCAATGAACCAACAGCGGCGGCACTCGCCTACGGACTGGATAAGAAAAAAGCCGAAAAGATTGCCGTTTATGACTTAGGTGGAGGAACTTTTGATATTTCCATTCTTGAGCTTGGCGATGGAGTTTTTGAAGTCAAGGCAACCAACGGAGATACACATTTAGGGGGAGACGATTTTGACGAGAAGATAGTTGACTATATAGTTTCGGAATTTAAGAAAGAATATGCCCTTGATTTAAAAGCCGATAGTCAAGCACTGCAAAGAGTAAGGGATGCCGCCGAGAAGGCAAAAATTGAGCTTTCAGCGGCTAATGAAATTGAGATAAATCAGCCCTATATCACCCAGAAAGACGGACAACCTCTTCATCTAACTTTGAAACTAACTAGGGCCAAGCTGGAAAGTTTGATAGAGGAACTTATCGAAAAAACAATGGGGCCGGTTGAAGCCTGTCTTAAAGACGCAAAACTTGACCCCCATGATGTTGACGAAGTGATTTTGGTCGGTGGAATGACCAGGATGCCCAAGGTAATTGAAACCGTTAAAAACTACTTTGGAAAAGAACCCAATAAAAGCGTCAATCCGGATGAGGTCGTTGCGGTAGGCGCCGCCATTCAGGCTGGAGTTTTGGGCGGAGAAGTAAAAGACATTCTACTTCTAGATGTTACACCCCTGACCTTGGCAATTGAGACCCTGGGGTCAGTTGCAACCCCCATGATTCCGAGAAATACGACAATTCCTACCTCAAAGACGGAGGTTTTCTCAACGGCAGCCGATAACCAGACTCAAGTTGAGGTCCACGTTACTCAAGGAGAAAGACCGATGGCTGCCGATAATAAAAGTTTGGGTCGATTTATCTTAGATGGAATTCCTCCATCTCCCCGCGGCGTTCCCCAAATCGAGGTTACTTTTGACATGGATGCCTCCGGAATTCTGACAGTAACTGCCAAAGATAAAGCAACGGGCAAGACCCAGAACATAAAAATAACCGGTGCTGTCGGCCTATCTGATGATGAGGTCAAGAGAATGCAGGAAGAGGCAGAAAAACACAAAGCTGAGGACAGCCGAAGGGCTGAGCTTGTCGAAGCCAAAAATCGTGCCGATGCTATGGCGGCAACAGCCGAGAAGGCTTTGAAGGATGCCGGTGACAAAGCCCCGAAAGAAGTTAAAGAAAAGGTTGAAGAAAAAATAAAAGCAGTCAAAGATGTTTTGGCAAAAGAGGACGCCGGGAAAGAAGATTTGGAATCGGCCACCAAAGATTTATCAGATACCTTGAGCCAGATTGGTCAGGCAATGTACGCACAGGGCAAACAAGAGGAAACTAAAGAGAAGAAAGAGGAAAAAGAAGAAAAAAAGCAAGACAAGAAAAAAGAAAAAGCCAAAGGTCCTGAGCCTGCCGAACGGGTTGAAGAAGGAGAGGTAGTAGAATAAAGGTGTGGCGGCAAAATTAGATTACTACGATATCCTTGGAGTTTCCAAAAACGCCTCAGCCGAGGAAATAAAAAAAGCCTATCGCAAGCAGGCTTTAGAGTGGCATCCGGATAAACATAGAGACGAAAAAGAGGCGGCGGAAAGACGCTTCAAAGAAATAAACGAGGCTTACCAAATTCTTTCAGATACCCAAAAGCGCTCCGCCTACGATCAGTTTGGCCACGATGCCTTCTCGCCGGGAGGGATGCCGGGAGGGTTCGGTCGAGCCGGTGGGCCGTTTAGCCAAACTGGCCGCTACGGCCCCTTCACTTATACCTATACGACGACCGGTGGTGATGGGGGAAATCCATTTGTGGGATTTGATTTCGGTGACCCATTTGATATTTTTGAGCAATTCTTCGGGGGAGCCTCCCCCTTTAGACAAGCCCGCCAGGTTCCACGCTACTCGGTCAAGCTCGATTTCATGGAAGCCATAAAGGGTGTTACCAAAGAAGTCGTCGTTCAGGGGAGAAAAAGGAAGATAAAAATTCCAGGCGGAGTGGATGAGGGCTCAAGAATAAATTTCGGCGATTTCATTCTTTCGATTAATGTTAAGCCCCACGAGGTTTTTGAAAGAGACGGGGACGACATTTTCGTTCGGGTGGCCATTCCATATTCATTGGCTGCCCTGGGAGGAGAAATTAAGGTTCCGACGGTGGACGGCGATGTAAAAATCCGCATCAGGCCTGGGACTCAACCGGGAACGATGGTGCGGCTAAGGGAAAAAGGGGTGCCTCTGCTTCACGGCCGTGGCCGGGGAGACGAATATGTCCGCATAAATGTATTAGTCCCAGAAAAACTTAGCAAAGAACAAAGGAAATTAATGGAAGATCTAAAAAAAGAAGGTCTCTAAGGTTTTTCTAATCTACATCTCTTCCTTTCAGGGTTACTTTTCCTGAGGGCGTATCCCATTCGGCAATAAAAGGATAGCCGGCGAGGTTAACTTCGATCATCTCTCCTTTTTCCAAGAGAATGGGGCCTTCTTCAGGCTTCTGCCTAAAAGTGCGGTAGCCGCCTCTTTGAGTTGAGTCTTAAGACTCGCATCTACACCTTCCATTTTGGCTATTTTAGCATGTTTGACTTCTTTTAGCCTCTTTAGTAAACTTACAAGCGTCAGATAGTAGAAATGGTGGGACGAGTACCCGCCATTTTTTGTAATAAGGATATGCAAACACCGAGAACTGAATTTGCCCAGGCGCTTAAAGCCATCGCTACCGAGCGAGGGTTGGACCCGGCTGTTATCTTGGATACGATTAAACAGGCAATAATTGCTGCTTACAGAAGGGACGCCAGAGAGCGGGGCGACGAGACGGAAGAGTACGATTTTGACGTTGAGATAAATCCCACCAATGGTGAAGCAAAAATCTTTTCTTGGCCACTTGAGAAGCCCGAAGAGAGAAAAGACGTTACTCCCCCTGGATTTGGACGAATTGCGGCTCAAACCGCAAAGCAGGTAATCCACCAAAAAATAAGGGAAGCGGAAAAGGGCGCAATAATGGATGAATTTTCGGGGAGGGTGGGAACCCTTACATCGGGAATGATACTTCGATTTGACGGGCCGAATGTCCGAGTGGATATGGGGAGGACGGAGGCTTTAATGCCTGCCGAGGAGAGAATTCCC
>Ga0209210_1002082_pt1 | contig 15221 bp, 36 predicted proteins | sample RifGroA1_FD_183991 | JGI IMG/M metagenome (GOLD analysis project Ga0209210, IMG submission 183991) | Contaminated groundwater microbial communities from Rifle, Colorado, USA - Rifle Groundwater A1 (SPAdes) (version 2) | ecosystem: Environmental > Aquatic > Deep subsurface > Groundwater >...
GAAAGGATGTAGAGCGTCCCATCATGGTCGAAGCATGGGTTGACCATCCTCGTTGCGTCCCTAGCTCCCACCGTCCCCTCTATCCCGTCCAGCAGACCTGGCAGCTCGATGCGTTGTGGCATCACGTTTATCCCTTCCTGTCGCATGGAACGATCGACAGTGCTCGCAGAGGTAGAACCCAAGCCTGTGCCCCGACGACATGTGCGCCTTCATCGCGGAGCGCCTGCCAGGGTAGCAACGCTTGCCTGAGACGTCACACAGCCTCATATCATGCTTTCTGTGTCTATGTCAACGACCGTGTTGCGGTAGACACGACGCGCTGGGAGACCTGTTCTCGGGTCGTTCTCGATCGTCATCGCAGCTATGCATCCCTCAGCGACCTCGACGGCGATGTTCTTATCGCGGCCCTCATCAGAGACGACAACGATGACGTGGCCTGGGAGACAGGGCCAGGCCTTCTCACTGGGATAGACGGAACCTACCATCCCGCGTCCGACCGTATATCTGCCCTCCTTCACGCCTCCCCCTGATGCGGCAAGGACCCTGCACGAGACAGAGGCAAGGAACTCCACAGACTCTCCTCTGGTAAAGGCCATACGCTACCTCCACATCTTCAACAGACGTTTCACACCTCGACACGCCCTGTCGATCAGGGCACGTGCTGCTATCTCATGAAAGACCTGTAGTCCCAGCGCATCGTCAGGGAGGGGTCGAGGTCCCGCCCTATCAAGGGCCCAGCGTTTGAGCTTTCTAAACCTCCTACACACTTCACGGTCGTTTTGTAACGAATTGAACAGCTCCATGCTTGTGTCAACATCATTGATGTTCTTGGGAAGCAGATGCTCCATGCGGAACAATCGCGAGGGGGCGCCCTGGCGGTTGGAGGCGTTCTTCAGCATGAGGAAATAGTTGAGCGTCTGACGCTCACGCTTTGAAGCAATGCGTATAACAGCCTCAATGAGTGGGTCCATCGTTACATTCCTCCTCATAGACGGTTACTAGGACCGGCGTCAAACAGGGTCCCCTCACCACAACATAAATATGAGAACGCCTGCCGCCCATTCTCTATCAACAATCATAGCATGTGAACATGCTACACCTCATGAGGATCGTAGATGCAGTCAACAGCGAGCTTCTCTCCATCACGCCAGCGCTCAAAGCGGGGATGACGGAACTTCCCAGTCTTTGGAAACCTCTCCTGGGCCGATATCTCCATGACGCGACCCAGGAAGGCATCTCTGTTCTCTGAGACCTCCCTTCGCACGGCCTCATCCATGCCTGAGCACCTTCCCATGTATGTAAGCTTCCCATCGAGAAGCTGCCCAAATCGAATAGCACCTACCCAATTGTTCAATGCGAACTTCGTCGGTGTGGCATCCAGGTCGCCCTTCTTGACAGACGTGGGCTTAGGCTCATCGTAGCCCATCACGACGACGTCGTAGCGGGCCTCACGCTTGACCTTCGTCCATCCCTTCCCGTAGGGTTGTGATATGTCCTTGAGCATCACGCCCTCCTCACCTGCCTCCAGGGCATCGACGAGAACCTGCCTCTTCTGATCAGGTGTGAGGTTCGATCGCGTCATGAGCCTGATGTTCTCACACCTCCCCAAAAGTGTCTGCTCGAACAGCGTCTCAAGCAGGCAGCGACGCACCTCGTCACGCTTGCCCCGCACATCCTCGCCCTTGAAGAAGAGGATGTCGAATGCGACGTAGCATATCGCCGCCTTCTCCTCGTCCGTCGCATGGGAGCCCAGGGCATGGGCGACGCTGTTGCTGTCCTTACCCGCGACGAGCTCACCATCCAACACTGTTCCCTCAAGCTCTGGGACCGCGTGGTCGCGGATGAGAGGAGCATTGTCTGTCTTCTCAACGTACAGGCCCGAGTCAACGCTAGGGCGGCGTGAGTCCAAACGGATGCCGTCTTCAAAGACGTGAGCCTTGAACCTGTGTCCATCGACCTTCCGCTCGATGATGACGCGCGGGTCATTCCAGATGCTGTCTGGGACGGCACGCCATGCAGGCTGGTGCTCATTAGAGACCTTAAACTTCTTCTTCGCGCCGGCGACCTCAATCTGCTGGAGCTGGACATCGTGCTTCACATGGACCTCCTGCTGGCCTTAGCATGACATGAATAATCCCGTCTCTATGGGATTATCATATCCCACGTGTTATCACGATGACACATGATTTTCACGGGCCCTTTGGCCTACCGGCCTCCATCGGACAAAACCAGTCACCCGCAAAGACAGACTCAACGCTGTATGCACGACCGCAGTCGTCCTTCAACGACTTGAAGACGCTCAGCCCACAAGACAGCACAACCCAGACAATGAACAGCTTGAGCGCAATGATCGCGAACGTGAACCCCAGCCCAACGAACGTAAACAGAAAGCAGCCCGTTCCCTCTCTCATGTCATGCCTCCTCATGGCCTCTTCTCATCATCGACCCACTCAATGTGGGGACAGTAGTTCTGCTTGACGAACCTGATGTAGCTCCAGAAGAAGCCAAAGAAGCGTGCAACAGCGCCTGCTCCAGCTCCCATTCCGGCATATGCACCGTGACATAACCGTTCAAAGCTACTACCGACGAAGATGTCTCTATCAAACAGCCTGCACAATGAGTCAGCGTTCGCGCAGACCGCAATTAGACCCACGATGCCCACAAGGATAAGCACTATGATACCGAGCGCTTGGAGCATCACGAGCCACGGGATGAGATGCCAGCTCTCAACCAACAGCGAGACAAGGAAGTAGACACCGTAACCCAGGCCTCCCGCAAGGCCCAGGGCAGGCAGCACCATGACGTACTTCGTATATTGGGCGATGAGGCTGAACATCCTCTGTCTGCGTCTGATGGACGCCTGTCGCCTGTCGTCCTCAGCCCACTTCCTTCGTAGCTCAGCCTGCCTGGCGGCCTCACGTTCCTTGAGACGTGTGATGTGGTCCTCTGTCGCCACCCTAAGCCTACTCTCCCAGTCCGGGTTCTTCTTCTTCCACGCATCAAGCATCTTAAACAGCTTAGAACGTGACCTGTCCTTGGCCCGAAAGGCATTGACCTCTTCATCAGTGAGGTGCTCTGGAAGACCATAGAGGTAGTCCCACATCCGCTGGACCATCATCGCCCGCTCATCCGTCAGCATATCAGCTGCATCCAAGACCCTTTGGCGTGACAGCTTCTCAAGCCACGCATCGATGGGGACGAGCGCGCGATTTAGCATGTCGCCGGCCCAACACGCTACCGCACCCACCAGACGCAGCAGGCGCATGAAGGACCTGGCAACCAACACAAAGGGCGACACTGTCAGGCAAAACACCGTCAACCAGAAGTATGGGCAGAAGTTCTGGAACCCGGGCGTCCCACCCGGAAACGTCCACCTCTGGACCCTTCCATGCCACGCGTCACGTCTCAACCTAACGTTCATGATGCTCCTCTGTCCTGCAGACGCAGGATGCCATCCCACCCATCACGGGCAGGAGCTACGTGCTTGGCCCAAACATGGCACCCACACGCTTCAGGTGCCCTTCCTTCGCTGCAGCCAGCACGTAGTCCATCGCTGTCTCAAGCGTGATGCGCTCATCCCACGGTCGCATGACATTTATCGCAGACCTCAGGTTCTGTGCATATGTCATGCGCGGTTGCTGGCCCAGCTCCTGTGCCATCGTCAGGAGCAGCTGGACGTGCATCTCCGGGAACCTCAATCTAGGTTCTGTCATGCTAATGCCACCCTTCGATCAGGCTGCTGCCTTCTTCGCGCTCTCCGCCGCAGCCTTGAGCCTCGCACGCTCCTGCTTCCTGGCAGCATTGGCACGAGCCTGGACGTTATAGCTGTTCTCAGGATCGATGTGATTTACGACGCCCGCGACGAGGATGTCAGCATCCAACGGTTGGGTCACACCGTCGATCATGATGGGCGTCCCGGCAGTGACCCTGAAGAACATCCTCTTTGAGGATGCCTGCCCATCGTAGACGAGGCCTGCCTTCACATAGCGCACACTCGTCCCCTCAGGGAGGTCCATGAGGCCCTGACGCCCAACACGCCTGCTGAACTGGTAGCCGCAGGCAGCCCCTTTCCCAGCCTCTGTCGGCTGCAGGCCCATCGTTGCCACCGTCGTGAACTCATCACCGATGCTATACTTCCCTGCCTTGGACATGTCAGTCGTGTCCTTCTTTCCATCCTTCGTTGCCATCTGCTTCTCCTTCTTTGCGGTCCTTACCGCCCTCTTGTCTGTCTTCTTTCCCTTGTCTAGCGCTTGCTCTGTGTTGCAGCCTGCAAGCGACATGGCCATGTCAATGATGCTGCCGTGGAAGCCCTCACCGGACCCGATGGGCACCTCCATCATAGCACGCATGAGGACTGCCTGGACAGCGTTCCTCTCATCATCGCACGCGTGGAACTCCTCAGCTGCCTTTCGAGCAGCCTGACCTGCAGCCATCGGGGGCACCATCTCCCTCGCCCTCGCCAAGATCGTGCAAAGCTTGCTGTCCATCGATGGTGCCAATCATACCGCAAGATAGGACATCGATGCACCCATGGCAACGAACGTCATGCCGACTCTCCGGTCAACCCATCATCGTAGTCGGCCTTGAGCGCCGCATTGACATGGGCCTCAACCTGCTGCAGCAGCAGCTCAAGCAGGCCCTGGTCGGGCTGGACGCCCAACGTGAGAAAGAAGTTGGTTGCAAGGATACGCATCAGCGCCACCCTACCCCGCTTGGCTTGCCCATCTGCTGGCTGTGCCTCGATTACGTTCCTGACATCATCGAGCGCACGCTTCACGAGATTATTCGTGTCACGCGTGTCGCGCATGATGAAGACCCATGGCATCACCCTGAACAGGGTCGCGATGTCATACGTTGACTTCAACGTCTCAATGTCATCATGCAGCGTCATGCATCACCTCTCAGCCGTGAGCTGTAACAGCCCTCCATCATCGTCGAAGTGGAACGACACGCAGAACCCCTCACGCGTCTCAATGACGATGACGTCACGTGTTGGGAGCGTCCGGTCCCTCGTCAGGACACCCATCGCTTCGACTCTGTCAAGCATCTCATCGAGCGTCTCTCTATCAGAGGGCCTCTTCAAACGCATTGCTTTACACTCAATCATACGTTCTCGTGTCATGAGGCTATCCAACCCGTCGTGTCTCCATCCAAGAAGCCAAGGCCCGTCCTTTCATCGTATGAAAGGGCCTGAAACGCTTCCTGGTCGAGCGTGAGCTTAAACCGCAGCGGGACCCTGAGCACCCTAGCTCCCTGAAGCCTCTGTCCGTAGTGTCCAGTCAGGGCAGAATACTCACCCTTCTTGTCAAGCGACGTGCACTTCCGCTGTGATAGCCCAAGCCTCTCACATGCTGAAAGGCACTCATCACGTGTTCCAAAGAACAGCGTCATCTGCCTGGGACGCTTCGTCCTCTTCTCCTTAGGCATCAGGTTGCCCTCCTTCGATGAGGGGTTCTAGCACCCTGAGTGGTGGAAACAGACCCAGGCGCCTGACAAGGCCAGCGTCGGTTCGAATGAGACGCTCCAAATGTGGTCCAAGCATCATCTTCATGTGCTCAAGCGTCGAGATGGCATCCCTGGTCTGCGACGGGACAGCTGGTGCAAGCATTGCCTCGCCCAGCCTAAGGCTCCTGTGCCTCTTCTCACATAGGGGGACTGGATTGCCGTAGCTGTCGAACCCAACGATGATGAGCTCCTCCTCAGACCGCGTCCGCTCAAACCTCTTCCTTCTCTCTCTTGCTAGGTCGATGACAACGACCGGAAATTCATCCATGGGTCATTTTACACCAACGCTTGACCCATTTACACAGCCTCATCATCCCGAGGACCCGTGATGATGATTGAGAGGTCGGCAGCAGTCACGCGGCATGAGTCCCTTAGGGCTCTGCGCTCATTCTCATGCTGGACTGCATACAACCTCTTGAGCTCCTCGATGCGCTGCCTCATCTCAAGCGTCAGCCTCTTCGGCCTCCACACACGAACGCTTCTCATCATGCCTGCAGCTCCTGCACAAGCGCAAAGCTATCAAGCATGGTGAAGGTGTTGATGATGAACATGTCCATGCCCACCAGGAGGAGCTCTCCGTCGTACAATCGATGCCTTCCGAGGTAGATGGCAAGCGTCCCGACAGAATGACCAGTGAAGCCTCTGTGCCGCAGGAAGCGAAACAGCATCGATCCCGAAAGCTGGTAGTATCCCAGGGCCTCGATGGAGCCCAAGAGCGAGCCCACGGGAGGAAGGTCCTCCAGCTGGCGAAGAGGGATGATCAACCCCTGTCTTCCTGCTCCCTGAGCACCTCAACAAGGGCCTCGGCAACAGCGCGGCTGTCATCGTTCGACTCACAGACGCTCCAGGGTGCGCTAGCTGGCACGATGCTTACAGCATCAATCTCTTGAGCACTTAGCGTCCTCTGTCGAGCCTCCAGCTCAGCGAGGTTTCTCCTTGCGTTTGCGATGCAGTCCCTGACGAGCTTGAGATCGCGGCGCCTCTGGATCTCAGCCCTTCTCTGTAGGGCTGGACCCAGCTTATCAGCTGCGCGTTCGATCCAGACGCTTCTGTTCTTCTTCATCAGCAGCCGCTCGACGTACGTCCTAAAGTCACCGTTAGCTAGCACCCTTTGCGTGAAGACACGTTTGTCCAGGCTGATCCTCACGTTTGACGCCCTCTCAAGGACCCTGTCCCAGGCAGCATTAGCATATGGGTCCCTGCCGACCAACCTGACGTCATCCATGAACCCACTGGGCGCTGAGACAAGCCCGTTATCGTCAAGAAATGTGAGCGCTTGAATGAGCCCATTCCGACATGGGTTGAGCTTCATCACATCCTTGAGCTCAACGATGAACCTCTTTGCGCGTGTCGAACGTGTCTTCTTCTTTCCTGCCATGGTCTTATCCTACTCCCTAATGCATGGTGTTTACACATCATCACCCTTCACAGGATGTCACAGCAGCCCGTTGGCCTTCCTGAACTGCTTCAGCTGTGTGAGAGACATCCCGATCCTAAGCCCATCCGCGATAGCAGCAGCATCATCATCCTCACAGAGGGCACGCTTCATGACGTATCCAAAGAGGTCTGAGCCATGCCTGTCAGCCAGCGCCCGGGCCATCAACGCCTTGTCCTTCCTCGACCCAAGCCCCCTCAGGTTCTCCCTGATCATGTCAGCATCGACCAGGAGCAGGCGCGCATCGACGACCTCCCTTTGCTGCTGCAGCTCCTCGTACATGGGCTGCATGTACTGGCAGACCTCCCAGTCGAACCCGCGGTCCAGCATCGCGTGGCGCAGATCCTCGAGCGACCTGATGCTGTTTAGGTAGCAAAACTCACGCAGGTACCTGGACGTCGCCTCCGTCCTCAACGCATGCAAGCGCATGTACCAGCTGCTCTTCAGCTTACAGAGGTGGTAGCCTCGAAAGTCACGTGTGTTTACACGGGTCCAGGCGACGACGCCCTCCTTGCCCTCATACGCGCCGACGACAGCCTTAAGCTCATCAACGTCAGAGGGCAAGATAACATCCTCGACCTCAGGCACTGCTAGCGTTGTTCCGGGATACACGAAGACCCTGGGCGTGCCATCGACCTCAACAGGCTGTGTCCAGCCTAATGCATACAGCTTGGGTCGATCGTACCTGACGACTATCTGGTTCTGCGGCGCGACATACTCAAAGAGCGTTGAGGCTCCCAGACCACGTTCCTCATCATATGATGACACCCTTAGCAGGTCGGGATGCTCATCCCTCACCAGCCGTTGGACGTCGTCGTGCATCTGCTCTGCGACCTGCTCACATCCACGGGTCCTGAAGTGAACCTTCCCATCGATGACAGACCTGATTATGAGCGACCCATCAGCCTTGAGCCTGAACCTCACGTCACCCTGCCCATGACCGCGCAGGAACATCGCGTCGCTAGCTGCATTCTCGCCGAGATTAAAGAACTTGGGGAACCCGCAGCTTACGACTGTGCCGTCGGGCCTGCACAGGAGGGAGCGCATGTGGATGTCGGTTTCATCCCAATCCCACATAGCTTTATGGGGGACAAGCAGCACGAAGTCGCCCAGGCCAGGGATGGTGCGTGCATTGAGATGGAACCTCTTCTGGTCAACGGCCTCCAGGTCAACCTTGAATGTCATTGCTCACCTCCCTGGGCAGGGCCCCATCGGCGCCTAAGGCCCCCGAAAGCGCTGCCAGCCTGTAGACAAAGCTTTGCTCATAGTACTGCCTCGGCTCTGTCGTCAACCTGTGGATGTTCTCTGCCCGCGTCACGTCAAAGACGAACAGAACGAGCATGCGTTCGTCGCTGAACGAGTCAATGTTACGACCAAGAACAACACCCAACCAGACAATGGGCGGGTAAAGATGACGAGAGTGATACATCACAAGGTCGCCCGATTGCAGGGGTCCTTGCAGCGTCTCTGTCGGCTGCCATCGATCGTGGATGTCCATGCAGCTTGCTCCTTTCGAGCATTATGCTTGCTCTACATGTTGAATGCGCCCTGAGGGATTCGAACCCCCGACCGCTCGGTTATGAGCCGAGAGCTCTTACCGCTGAGCTTAAGGGCGCTTGATTACATCCTTTGACCATGTCGTCTGCCCGGGCAACGACAGCATACATCAGGTCAAGTCCCTGTTCCGTTGAATAAGGCGAAAGCATCTTCATAGCTCCTCCTGGGTCAAGCAACAGCGAGAAGCTAACAACGCTGCTTTGATCATCACTTTCTTCAAACATAGACCTAAACGGCCATCCCTCAAGCTCTTCACGGAGCTTTCTAAACATACGAATGCTCGTCGTCAGCTTCACACAGATGAAGAAAGGAGGCTTGACGCCATCAGCTCCATGGCGTTCTGCGACCAGGTCACCGCTCTTAGCAGTCGAAAACTTTTCTAAGCCCAACGGGAGCACTGTTACGATCCTTTCGTCAGTTCCAGGCATTGTGCTGGGACGCATGGACCCTCACGGTCCATCCCTCCCTGTCACAGAACGATCTGATCGCAAGCTCAGGTTCACAGTCCCATGCCTCATCAAACGATGCATCCATGAACTTTAAGCGAAACTCATCCGCCTCGCCCTCAAACACCTCGCCCTGCTCAACGACGACCCACATCATGCACCCCGCGCCGGACCCTTGATGAGGTAGAACGTGTGGTGTTCCCCACATGCGTATGGGACGACGGGACCGTCATAGAGCTCCGTCACATCATCCTCATCGGACTCACACACCACCAGCTCATTTCCGTTCGGACGCTCATCCTCTTTCCTCGATGTCCCCCCGCAGACGGGGCAGACCAACGTTGCTCGTGCCATCACCTCTTCCTCTTTCGCCGTCGGGCGGCTGTGTCCCTATGCTTTGTCATGAACGTGGCATCCTTCTTCCCCACCCAGGCCACGAACCGAGCGATCTCCTCATGCTGCAGCAGCGCCTCAGCTGAGCTAAACTCATGCTGGAGCTGCTTTTCCGTGAACATCGAATGGACCTTGTCATGGCAGACCCTGTGCATGTGCGTCGTCTCCTTGCCCCCTCGTGAACGAGGCACGAGATGATGTCTGTCGATCGTGGGCCCAGGCTCCATGGGCCTGCCACACAGTGGGCAGGGATCATGCACGTCAGAAGTGCCCTTCATCTGCCCTCATTCACTTAATTCATCCATCTCATGATTCGTGTCCCATCAGAGCATTGGCAGCTGAAAAAGTCTGTGTCATCCTTCACGTAGTGCCCGACAGACACAACACCCTTGTGTCCATCACACATGGACGCGCATATATCAACAGCGTACCATGGAACGACATCATAGAAGCAGCCTACCAGCATGAGAAATGCAAACAGCGCCAGCATCCATGACAGGCGACGAACAGCATCATTCATCGTCAGGCCTCCCATCCCCCTCTTGCTTCATGCCCTTAAGCACAGCAATGACAGCAAAGACCAGGGCAAGCAACCCTACCAGCAGAGGTAGGGTGAGGAACACAAGCAGCAGGCCGTGGATGAGCTCAACCGCGACGTCTTCAAGCATCCGGCGTCCTCTGCATCAGGTGGCTGAAACAACAGGCAAGAGCCTAAGGAACGCAACGTTGCATCCCTCGCCCACAGGGCTCCTCTGCAGGATGTCACCCGCGTGGAACCACCTTCCCGGTCTCTCACCCATCTGGATGGGCATCCCGTCCTCAGCGATGGTCACAGACCGATAGACATCGCCTGCATCGACAAGATCGCCCGGCTGGAGCCTCTGCACCTCACAGGGGACATTGGTGAAGGGATGTAGCATGGTCTCTTTTGGTCTATCCATCTTGATATCCTATCATGCGCTTGGACACAGATGCACTTATGATAACGCCCTGGGCGTCTGTCTATCGCTTTTCAAAGCGGTATAGTTCATCCCCCCAAGCGTTATAGTTGTCCCCTGTAGCCTGGGATGTAATCTGGTAGTAGAACCGATTTGTGAAGCGTCTCCTGTTACGCACCCTGACGAACTCCTGAACCCTCTGTCCCGTCTTCTCATCCACATGGACCCAGACGAGGACCTCACCCACGTTGAAGACCTTATCAGGCTGTCTCTGTGCCCTTCTATCCATCCCGTAGACTATACAGCACCAGGATGCGTCTTAAACATGTGACAGCATCTCAGTCGCCCGGGCAAGAAGCCTCACATACCTATGCATTCTAAGCGTAATTTTCTCACCGTCAGCACGTAGCAGACAGGCACAGCCAGCTTCACCCTTGCTGGTCACATAGCATGGAGCCACGGCTGAATGGAAGTAGTATTGAACCATGTCGCCTGTGCACAGGTCAGACGAGACTGTCAGCTCCTCGAGCGGACACCCGTAGAGACCTGCGCAGCTCTCAGCATCGATCATAGCATCTCGTCCCCTGTCGCTAGTCGGGCTGCAAACACATACGGCCACTCACTGACCCTGCCCTGGTCGTCCATGCACATCGGCTCAAGCGCTAGAAGCCCTATCCCATCACGCATTGTGACGACGATATGGGGACCGTCAAACGACGCGAGGAACGTCTCGATGATGTCACCCACCCTCAGCTCACGCTTGAGAACAACGGCGCCGGAGCGTGGCGTCATGCCTTCCTCTTGCTAGCTGGAACGGGCTTGAATGACACAACCACACCCCTGCGCTCGATCGACGTCCTCACCTCCCAGCCCTTCTCAACAAACGTCCGCTGAAGCTCCTTGAGTTCCTCTTTGTCCACGCTCTCAGGACCCAGCACCAACCCGCGACCGCATCGTAGCTCAGGCTCCGTCCATGGCCCAGCGAGGCGCTCGTTCGCCAGCCGGATGAGCCGATCGACATCGGGAGGCGTGGGTGCTGCAGCCGGCATCACAGCGTCCTGGACCATGGGTTCGACCCTCTTCGGTAACACGTCATCAGCTGCAAGGGGCAGCGGTCTCTGCTTTACAGCCATGCTCAACCTCTCATGAAGCACACAGCCCACCGTGATGCGGACACCGACGGTGACGCAGGTGACAGCATGGCACACTCATAATCCGGCCCCTATTGGCCATTGGTTCCAGGCATCGGGTCATTCTCATGTGAACGTGGACCCTTGAGGACCAACATGGGGTATCCTGTCGGAACTCTGCTGCACGGGAGCCATGTCACGCTAGCTGAATAATATTCTCCTGCGTGGAAGAAACACGGGCCGCCCCTCCCAAGCCTGACAAACAGGGAACGCTGCATCCTCTGCGTTACTTCTTTCTCATACAGCCTGCGCTTAAGGAGGTCCCTCTCAGCTTGAACGTCCTCTGAGCACGCTAACGATGCCAGTGTGAGGAACACAGCAGCAACCAACATTGCCCTCATCATGCTTGGGCTCCTTGCTTGGGCTTCGAGCGCTTGACATCGATGACAAGCTTCAAGGCAGCGACGGGCGCTGGACCTCCAGACAGGACAAGCAGCGCGATATAGCCCCTCTTCGCCAGCGCCTCTTGCATCGTCTTGCACATGGGTAGCGGCGTGCCCTGCTTAAGCGATAGCGAGACGACAGCTGTCCCAGTCGCCCTTGCAGCCTTGATGAGCTGCATGACCTGCGTAACAGCTGTGGCGATGGAGATGTCATCCGGTCCAGCCACAGTCAGCGGCCCTTCCTGTGCAGCATGGTTCACCATACACAGCGAACGCTCTAGTTTAACAGACATGTTCATCCTCTTCGGTTGCATGAAGCGTTGAGACGAGCAGGAAGTTCTTGGGGTCATGGGCCCACTCTACTCTACCCTCAGCCGCAAGCAAGAGATGCACGTTATGTAGGTGGGCCTCTACCATGTCTCCTACGCCGAGGTAGATGAAATATCGTGCTTCATAGTATAAGGAAGCATGCATAATGACATCACCGGGCCTGATGAACTCACCCTTCGCATCGATCGGATCGGGTCTCATCCTGCATCCTCGTGCGTCACACGTCTAAAGTCATAGAGCGCACCAAACCACTCAAAGCATGAGCCATCGGGCAGGAGCATCCTTGTCACGCTGCCGGCCACCATCCATGACACGTCTGGGACATCGACATCAAGCACATTCTGCATGTCGATATGGACAAGCATGTCGCCGGGCACAACAACCTCACCCGTCGCGTCCGTGGGCCACAGGGTGCTCACACCCATGCCGGGTTCCCAACAGCGCGCCTCAGACTCTGACAGAGGACTCGAACACACAATGATAGTCAATCCATCTCCTCCTGCCAGAAGTCATCAGCCGCCGCCAGCCTGCGGTCAGGCCAGCGCATCTTCACAAAGCGACCTCGATACAGCTCCTCACAGCGTCGATCAGCATGGAGCACGCGCAGGGGCGATGCACAGACAACGAGCACGGGCAGCTCAAAGTACGTCAGAGACAGCAGGTCGCCCACGTTGAGGTCATTCATCGTCAAGGCTCCATGTCCTCAGCACGGGCAAGGATGCGACGACACACGATCTCGCTTGTATACCAGGTCCTCTGTGTGCCGTCACCCCACAGGACATGCATGTAATTGTCTGAACTCGTCAGGCAATCAGACAGGACCAACTCAGGCCTACCCTCGACGATCTCAATGAGGTCACCCGTGCGCACCTGGCGCAATTTAAGCTGCGATGTCACTTACTCTCTTGTTTCTTTTTAGCACAGGCTATCTTCATACCTTCACTGATGTTTCGCTTATGTTCTTCTGATAGGACTTTTCCCTTATGCGCCTCAGACATGTTCTTACAATGCTCAGCTGAGCGAGGTGGTTTTTTCTTCCCTTTTTTTGAAGCTGACATCCTAGCCTTAGCTTCCGCAGTGTGCTTCTTTCCTAGATTGATCTGGCGTAGAAGCTCTTTCTGCGCGTCAGACATCTTCTTGCCCTTGTTTTTTCCCTTCAAGGACATTGAAAGTTTCTGCTTTTGTTCATCAGATAGAGGACCCATCTTTATCCCCTTGTTCCAGGGAGAGAGCTTCTTGCCCTTCAACGTATCCGATATCTGCTTCTTCTGCTCATCTGACATCGGTTTGTTCCAAGTCCACGTCTTTCCCAGCTTGGCCTTCGACATCTTTCGTCTCGTGGCTTTGCTGTGCTTCTTTCCCATATTCGATAGTGATATTTTAAGCCTCGTCTCCTCGGGCATGGGTCCCCTAGGCTTGTAGGGTCTCTTCTGTCGAGGACCACCCCTTGATGTCGCACCTCCTGCGCACATGTTCATACACATGGGTCCTGCAGCCACACTCTCTGTCACAAGCTCCTTCTCACCTTGGATGAGCGATGCTCTATCAGAGAACAGCTGTAACACCTCACGTACGTGATTCTCAGGTCCGTATTTCTTCACTGAGTAGCGAAGGATCTGTCCTGAACCCAGATAGTCATCGTCCATCTTGTCTGTGCTATGCATGCCGTAGTAGTACTTTCCTGTTACAAGGCATGTTGTCTTGTATGTGAAGTGATACTTCCTTTGGTCAGAACGACCTTTTCTTTTCATGCATCATAACTATGCCGCTTGATGCAGAAATGTGCGTAAGAGATTTGCCCTACGTAACCAACGAGTTCTCTTCGACCAGACCTGTTGGCCACATGTTGCAGATATGTGTTTGCCCTGCAACTCCAAAACGGTTCTTTCTGGTCGTCGCTATCCGCATGCCCTGGGTCTCTGACTTTTCTTTGGTGTCGATGCCCAGGTGGATATGAACGTCGATGTTGTGAATTAGTTTGTTGTCTCCAGCGGGATCCCCGCTCTTGGTAACCTGCCCGATCAGGATGGCAGCCGCGTACGTCTGCTTGCAGAAGCTCCTGACGAGCTTCAATGCACGCAGGGTGCTGGACCTGTTGATAAACCCATCGGGATAGTGTCCATCATCGAGGCACTGCAGCGAGTCCACGATCAGGATGGGCTGTCTGTTCGGATGCGCAGCAGCAAGGACCTGGACGTGGTCCAGCACAGCGCGACGCTTTCCCGACTTCGTCTCAGCCTGCACGCGCCCGTTCATCTTTGGGTTCCGGCTCGTCACGAGCGTGTCTGTCCCGACGAAGAATGGGGGTGTGGAGTTCCTGAACAGTCGGTCAGCGACAATGCGCGTCTGGTGCAGGCTCTCCTCCAGCCCGTTGAACAGGACCAGGCAGTCGCTTCGTGCATGCAATGCCTGTGCCATCTGGACAGCAAGGGTGCTCTTTCCGGCGCCCGGGTTGCCCGTCAACAGCGTGACTGTCGATGGTGCAATGCCCTGCCCGCCAAACAGGCTCGTGACGAACATGAGACGCCTGTCGTGGTCTGAGTGGAAGGCATAGCGCCTCTTCAGCGCATCGGGCACATCGATCTGGTCAAGCGTTGTCCTGTAGGGAACGGCCTCAATGTCGATCGTCATCAGTCCTCCTCGTCGGTTGGATCGTCTGCGCTTGTCTCTGCCTGCTCGACAGCTACGAGCTCTATGTGCTGCGGATCTATCATCACCTCCACGCCCCCGAACAGAAAGCAGTGGAATAGCCTGTGCACCCAGCCCGCATCGCCCCGCCTGTCACGCATCTGACGATACTTGGGTCCGAGGTAGATGCCCAGGTAGCCGTCAAGGAACGTGTGACCATCACGTGTCACGTTCTTCTTTGAGCGTCCTGGGATGGCCTGGTTGAATGCCTTTCCGTAGACGTCCTCAAGCTCCCTCAGCTCAAGGGCCACGACAGGCCGCACAGCATCTCCCACGTTTAGTCCCATCTATACCAGATATCATACCACGCTGTGGTCACAGAATACACGGATGGGGCACCACCCATGAAGATGATG
>Ga0209210_1002084_pt1 | contig 15205 bp, 22 predicted proteins | sample RifGroA1_FD_183991 | JGI IMG/M metagenome (GOLD analysis project Ga0209210, IMG submission 183991) | Contaminated groundwater microbial communities from Rifle, Colorado, USA - Rifle Groundwater A1 (SPAdes) (version 2) | ecosystem: Environmental > Aquatic > Deep subsurface > Groundwater >...
AATAAAAATAAGGTTTGTTCCCAGGTTTTCAAATTGTCCTTGGATGTAGTTTTTAAGTCCAAGTCCAAGCGCAATAAGCATTACAACCGATAAAACCCCAATCATTATCCCCAGGGATGTTAGGGCGGTTCTTACCTTGTTTCTTCTAAAATCCTCAAGTGCGGACTTTAAAAGGTGGAAATATTCGGTTTGAGTCTTCACAAATATTTTTCGACTATATGGCCGTCCTTTATATAGATTCTCCTTTTGGTTCGAGCCGCCACGTCTTTTTCGTGGGTAACCAAAACAACCGTTACCCCAAACTCGCTATTTAACCCTTCCAGGATGTTTAATATTTCGTCTCCCGTTTTTGAGTCAAGGTTCCCCGTAGGCTCGTCAGCCAGGATTATTTTGGGTTTCATAATTAAAGCCCTGGCAATTGCGACTCTTTGTTGTTGTCCTCCAGAAATTTTATTGGGGAAAAAGTTCTTCCTTTCCCAAAGCCCGAATTTTTTCAAAAGCTCCTCTGCTTTAAGTTCCGGGTCAAAATCGAGCCTTGCTTTTGCATATCTTGTAGGAAGAAGAACGTTTTCAAAGACTGTGAACTTATTAATTAGGTTAAATTGTTGAAATACAAAACCGACCGAAGAGTTTCGAATTTGGGATAGCTCGTCGTCCGAAAGAACGGATACGTCTTTGTCGTCCAAAAGGACTTTGCCAGAGGAGGGATGTTCCAAAAGACCAATCAAATACATTAAGGTAGATTTTCCCGAACCCGAAGAGCCTAATACGCTTACATACTGCCTGGATTTAATTTCCAAAGAGATATTGTCTACCGCATGGACCTCTTCTTCCCCCAAAAAGTAGGTTTTGGAAACATTCTGAAGCTTAATCATAAAGGGTGTCGCCCTCACTTACTCCCGTTACTATCTCAACCCTATCCTCAGCCTCGATACCGGTTTCGACATAAGTTTTATTATTTGTTCTTCCTTTTTTGACGTATTTACCCTTGGAGTCGGAATTTATAAATTTGGGAGGAACCCACAAAACCGCTTCTTTTTTGGAAAGAATAAAGCCGGCATCTCCACTCATCCCGATTCTAAACTTCCCCACGTTTGGCTCAACTGCTTCAAATTTAACCTTAACCTTATAAACAGTACCCACCTCGCCCTCTTTGGGGGTATAGCTTACAAAAATAACCTCTCCTTCAAACTCTTGCTCCGGGTAGGGGTCCAGAATTATTTTTACCTTTTGCCCCAAGGATAAGTCGGTTACCTCGGACTGGTCGGCGGAGACGTTAAAGTAAATGGTTTCGGGGTTAATAAGCTCAATCTGGGTTTGGGAGGCCAAGGTATTTACTCCTGAAAAGGGATTTGCAACAAATGTAACAAGTCCGTTAAAGGGGGCAATAAGGGTGGCATTTGCTAGATTGTTTCTTGCCTGAATAACCGCCTCGTAGGCTTTGTTTTTGGCAACTTCGTCTATGGTTCTTGTTTCTTTCTGGGTTAGGGTTTCGTCTTTATCGTGGCCTTTTACGTCGTCATATGTTTTTTGCAAAGAAGCCTCCGCACTTCTTAAATCCTCAAGGGCCCTTTGGTAGTCTGAATTTAAGTTTGTGGTATCGAGTTTGGCAAGGGCTTGGCCGCGCCTTACCTCCTTCCCTTCGGAAACTCCAACCCAAGAGATTTTTCCCGATGTAGCAAAAGCAAGTTTGGCGTATTCGTCGGCAGAAACTTCTCCGGATAATACCAACTCTTCAACAACCTCTCCTTTTTTAACTTGGGCAGTTTCAACAAGGCCTCTTCTTACAATAAAACCCCTAACCAGAAAAAAGACAACTAGCCCCATTGCCAAGATGGCTAGAAGCTTTTTCCTTGCCCAAATCCTCACAATAATCCCTTTGTTTTCTTTCTTCATGGACAAAACCTAGGAAGCAGCCGTATTCTAGCACTTTTATTTTCTTAAGGTAAGAGTTTTATGCTAGATTAAACTAGTGAAAATAAATCTGCCCAAGCTTCCTAAATTGGAGCTTGCGAAAGTCCGACCTTTTTTTCTCGGCAAGGGGCTTATCTTTGCCGCAATCATACTGGCCCTACTGTCTTACCAGACCTACTCCTTCTATCAAAAAGCACAAAGGCTGGAGTCTGAAAAGACGGATTCGCTTACTCAGCTCGAGGGTATAAAGACAGAGCTTGAGACCCTAAAAAATCAGGACCAAATCAAACGAAACGAACAGCTACAGGAAGAAATAGAAAACATCCAAAAAACCTACGACTCGGCAGTTTCTACCTATGAGGAGCTTGTTAAACTTCAGGAGTCGTCTAAGGACACTTCCGAGATGGAAAAACTCTTTGCCGAAGCCCTTAGCCTTCTTTCCAAAAGAAATTATTCCGATGCTGTAAAAATCCTTTCCACCCTAAGTGCAAAAATAACAGAGGAGCAAAATAAAATTGCGGCCTCATTCACCATCCCGGAAAATGTACCCACTAATAATGCCCCTCCCGGTTCGGGTTATTCAAGGCAGCAAGTTTCTTCCGATGCAGGAGCCTTCATGGTTTCGATGGTTGCGGCTGATCTTGGCTCAACCCGGGTTATTGTAGATACCGCATCGGCAGGAACCTGTACCAACGACTGCCCCGTTCTTCCCTTAGCAACTTATGTATCCAGAAACGGAGCTTATGCCGGAGTTAACGGCTCTTATTTCTGTCCAGCAACCTATCCTTCTTGTGTGGGCAAAACCAATTCTTTCGATACCCTTCTTATGAACAAAGATAAGGTCTATTTCAACTCAGACAATAACGTATATAGCAATAATCCCGCTGTAATTTTTGGAAGTGGCTATATAAGGTTTGTCTCGGCAGCCTCCCAATGGGGCAGGGACACGTCAATCGATTCAATGATTTCAAACTACCCCCTTTTAGTATTTAACGGAGGAGTTTCTTTCGGAGGAGACGACGACCCCAAAAAAGGAAGTAAAGGTGCAAGAAGTTTTGTGGCCAATAAAGGAAACACCATCTACATAGGGGTTGTACACAATGCAACGGTCGCCGAGTCTGCCCGGGTAATGAAAGCCCTCGGAATGGAAAACACTCTAAATCTGGATGACGGCGGCTCGACTGCTCTTTGGAGTGGAGGATATAAAGTAGGACCCGGGCGAGATCTTCCCAATGTAATTTTATTTGTAAGTAAATAAATGAACCAATTGACACTGATGCTAGAATAAACTCATGAGTGCTCAGGCGGAACTTTTGAGAAGATTAAATGAAGGAGTCTCTATTGACGAAGCGGGAATCCTAGTTCGAAACGCGAGAGAGGAACGGGCAAGAGAAAAGGCACCCAAAACCAATCCGTTTAAGTTTAAAGACCCGAATGCACAACGATTGTCTGACTTATGGTTTGGTCAAAGGTCTAGCACCAGTATTGAACAAAAAGATAAAGTCGGTCTAACCTATATTTCTAAATTCCTTGGGTTGGGAGAGGATGCGGCCAGAAAGTTTACCGAAGGGGATTTTAGTACATATCACCAAGTAGGTTTAAAGCAGTCCGCCATACCTTCGGACACCGACCCAACCGATTTCTGGAGGGAAGTGGATCAAATATTCCCCAATACTTATAGGGAAAGTGACACTGCCTTTTTAATAGGAAGTGGTGGTGTGGGGGGAGTTTTACATTTTATAAACCAGCTTGAAATTCCTCTTGATTGGGAATCACCCGTTCTTCGCTCCCTCGCTATTAACGCCCACGGATATAAGTAAGCTACAGTTTTTAACATAGCCTCAATTTATGGTAAAATTCAACAGTTATTGCGGGGTCGTCTAACGGTAGGACTGCAGATTCTGGATCTGCGTATCGGGGTTCGAATCCCTGCCCCGCAGCCAAGACGGGCAGGTGCGCAACTTTATGCTCGTGATTTACGCCCCAGTTAATATGAGCAACTTACTTAAAAAGCAGTACTTCATCTCAAGATACATCAAAAATTCCCTAATGATGCTTAACGATGTGAACTCATTTATTTTCTTAAGGTCAAAAAACGGGTTACCAATTTTAGAAAAATATAAATTGGGCGGTGGAAATCACCTTTCTCTAATAGGACAATTTGCAATATTGAATTTTATTTCAAAAATTCACTTTGTACTTAACATGGGCAGAAAGGCTTATGTTGGATCTGACAAAGTTGCTAAAATTAGGGGCATTAAAAGAAGTGCCCCATCAAACGTAAGGAGATATATACCGGTGCCCAAATTAGGCGAAATGAATGAAAAAGGAGCATTTGTGCTTCTTGTTCTCAAATATCCAAAAGATGTCGGGATACCCAAAGTACGAGATAAAATTGAAAAGGTGTGGGATGATATCCGAAATAAAATCAGCCATCTTGCCACCATAGAAGTAGACAACGTTGCAATGACTTTAAGGTATCCTACGATAGAATATCCCCAGATTTTTGAGGAAGCCAAAAATTGGACCAAAGCTAAGCCCTTTATCATTATCGATCCGGTTGATAGAGAAAAACACAAAGCTAAAATAAAAAGAGAGGATCCAAATTTCGAAAAACCATTATCAAGAATTATGTGGAATGCAGCCAGCGATGTTGTAACTGTAGATTTTTTAAATATCGCTATACAAGAAATTTCCGATTGGATGATTGAAAATATAAACAAGGGGGTCTACAAAGAAGATTGTTTGTCTGCAACAAAAAAATGGATAGAAATTAACTTCAAATCAGCCAACTAATTAAAATCTAAAACGCCTTAATTATTAGGATAAAATGGTTCGGGACCGACATTTACCATAAAGTACTAACTATACGACTAAATGGGTCTAGGCCGGCCTGCCCCTTATGATTGGACACAAAGTAGACATGAACACCAAATCTGCGAGAGAAATAACGAAAATTATTAAGGGCGAACCTTTGTCTGTCTTGATTATACTATCAGTAGTATTTCTTCCTTTTGTCTTTGGCTGGTGGGAACCTCATTTTCCAGATTCATGGAGACCATATATTGTTTTTTCAATTATCGTAGTGTGGCTTATCGCAGGTTTCCGATTAAGAAATGAAATAGTAGTATGGCGTCGGAAAACGATCCTGCTTAACTACTTAAAAAAGGAAAAGAGACATACCATAGATCATCTTAGTAAAGAATGGGATGGTAAGAAGGAATTTACAGAGAAAAATATCAACAATCTCCTTTTAACCTACCCAGATATATTTAAAAGAGTAAAAGTTAAGAGAAATGGCAAAAATGCTCCAGGTGTAGGGCTCGTATCAAACACATCCGAGAAAGAAGTTAAAGAATCAAAAGAATGAAGTTCTAGACAGATATATTTCTATTTCATCTTATGGAAATCTCTCTTCTGAAAAAGATTATATTAAGAAATTTGGAAAAGTTGGAGCAAACATCATACCGGGGCCGTGTTGGCACTTTAAAATTATGGATGGAGTTTGCATTTTCTAGAAAAAGAAATAGTAACTTTCAAAAACTTTATGATTTGCACCAATCTGCATTGGAACTGCTCATAAAGAACGGGGAAGTGAATAACGTCGGAGGAAAATTAATTAGTGATTCAGAATTTGAACTTACCCCTGAGGGCAGGGAAAGTTTAGATAAATTAAACAGAAACATGCTTAAAAAGATTTATTATTACTTTGAGCCACAGATCAAGTCAGAAATGTTTAAATATATAATGTTGGTATTTAGTATAATTATTTCTTATTTGTTGGGATATTTCAGAGTTTTTATAGGACGTTAAGGTCCTAGACCGGCCCGCCCAGCCTTTCGACTCCTTTCAGTCGCTCAGGGCTATAGCCCAAGTGATGCGAAGGTCTTGAGCGATGATGAGCTTAGCTGAACCAGAGCCGAAAGATAAATGCCATCGCTTACAACCTTACGGCCCTTCGACTAAAAAATAAGATATGGATTATTAGGTGGAAAGTTTATTACTCTTCCGACTCCCGCTGAGTTCCAAAACTGATTAATGGAGGGTCTGAATCTTGGCTATAGGGCAGAATTAAACGCTCCTCTATCATTTTTAAAGCATTTGAAAGATCGTTTTCATCATCTACGGTAATATCGGCATCAAAGGAGTGGTCGTTTCTATGGTCCAAAAACGGCTTTCGTGATATTACTATGTTTTCAAATCCCGCCTCGGCTAAAAGTATCTCTGCCCGGGACATATCTCCCATTTCAACCAGTCCGCTGAATCTGTATCTTTCCATTAGAAACTTGCGGCAATTATATAACAGAAAGAGGTTTCTTTTCTGACAAACAGAGACTTAAGTTTCCCCGTAAGGTTTGTTAAACTACACCTGTTGGGATATGGAGAGACATCGACAGGAAGAAAAATTAGATTTGAGTAAAATACGAGATTACTTTGTCTCAAAAGGGTATGAGGTAGTAAGAATAGCCCTCAATAGTTATGATATCCAATAAGCAAGACAAATCTTTGATAGTATTCATTTCCACCTTTCCGCCGCGACAATGCGGAATAGCTACCTTTACTGCCGACCTTACCAATATTGTTGATCAAATGTTTGGGCCGTTGATTGAATCGAAAATTGTTGCAATGAATATGAATGACATAAGTCACCTGCCTTATTCCGACAAAGTAATTTTTCAAATAAGTCAACCTAATAAAAAAGATTATATTAATGCAGCCTTAAGGCTCAACCAACTTGAAAAAGTAAAGTTTGTTAATATTCAACATGAGTTTGGTATCTTTGGGGGAGAATATGGTTCAAATTTACTTTTTTTTCTGGAAAAAATTAAGAAACCGGTTGTTGTTACCTTTCACACCGTTCTTCCCTCTCCGGACAAAAAGATGCACAGTGTAGTTCAAAGTATTGCGAAATATTCTAAAGGAATGATCGTTATGACCAAACACTCAAAAGAGCTTTTAGAAAGAGCTTACGGTTTAAACCCCAATCAGATTCAAGTTATTCCTCACGGGATCCATAACGTTCCCTATAGAACTAGCGAGAACGCAAAATCTGCTCTAGGATTCTCTGGGAAATTGATTCTTTCCACTTTTGGACTTCTTAATTCTGGCAAGGGGATTGAATATGTGATCAGGTCTCTTCCATCAGTAGTGGAAAAGTTTCCAAATGCTTTATTCCTTGTCATTGGTGTTACCCACCCCGTTGTTCTGAAGCAAGAGGGAGAAAATTACCGTAATTTTCTTATCAACAAAGTTTATGAACTTGGCTTAAGCGACCACGTTCTTTTTTATAATAACTATTTTCATCTAAATCACCTCCTAAAATTTTTAGAGGCTACTGATATTTATCTTTCCCCTTCTTTAGATCCAAACCAAACTGTTTCCGGGACTTTATCTTACGCCTTGGGTAGTGGTCGTCCAGTAATATCCACAGCCTTTGCCCAAGCCAAAGAAGACATTACTGACAAAGTGGGAATGCTGATTGATTTCAGAAAACCACGAGCTTTTACTAATGCCATTATTAAATTATTGAGCGATGGTGAATTGCGTCTGCAAATGGGTAAGAACGCTTATTTCCGTACGAGACATATGACTTGGGAAAATGTTGCCCTTTCTTATCTAAAATATTTCTCGAAATTTACCCCAGAATTAACCACGGAACATAGAAAACTTCCATCCATAAAGCTTGCGCATTTGGCCAAATTGACTGACAACTTCGGTATTATTCAGTTTGCCAAGCTTACCGAGCCAGATATTTCCTCAGGCTATACTCTGGACGATAATGCCAGAGCATTAGTTGTTGCCGCCCTCCATTACAAAAAATTCAGAGCTCCATTTTCGCTAAAACTTGTCTCTGTATATTTCAACTTTCTTTGTCAGGTGGCCAAACCTGATGGTTATTTTAATAATTATGTCAATCCTAACCATGTTGTTGACGAACAGAGAAATCGCCAGGAAAACTTGGAAGATGCTAATGCCAGAGCCCTATATGCTCTTGCTCAGGTTTCAACTAGCAAACAAATTCCCAAACGTTTAAGACACCAAGCCCATTTCATCTTTGAACAGAGTTTCCGGAAAAACGTTGCTTTCTCCTCACCTCGCGCTATTGCCTTTTACATTAAAGCTCTTAGTTATTTTCTTTCAAAATGGAAAGGGCCTAAGACCCTCGCCGAACTGAGACACTGTTGTGAACAACTCATGACTTTATACAATAAGACTCACTCTCCAGAATGGGAATGGTTCGAGCCTTATTTAACATATTCAAATGCTATCTTACCAGAAGCACTCATCCTCGGATACAAAATAACCGGTGAGAGAAAATATCTCGAAGTGTCTGAAAAAACCTTAGGCTTCTTAATTGAAAGTACCTTTAAGGACAATATGTGTATTTCCGTCGGCCAAAGCGGCTGGTTTCTCGAGGGAGGGACAAGGCACTATTTTGACCAACAGCCCGAGGACATCGCTGCCACCGTAGAGGCTCTCAATACAATGTTCCAAGTAACAAAAAGGGGGCATTACAGAGAGTTAGCATACAAGACATTTAACTGGTTCTTGGGGAACAATATTCTTGGGCAGGTCGTTTATGATCGGACTACTGGAGGATGCTATGACGGGGTCGGAGAAAAATCTATTAACCTAAATCAAGGTGCTGAATCCTCTATTTCTTACCTTTTAGCCCGCCTTTCTTTCGAGAGCTAAAACCAGCATTTTTACGTTGAATAAAACCCTCCTTATTATACTGTCTTATTTGTCTCACTTGTCCCGCCGAAGCTGAAAGCGAAGGAGGATTTAGCCTCAACTGTGATCCACTCGGAGTAATTTCTTATGGGCTCGAAAGGCCCCAGACCCGCATGCTCAATTATCTGGGATTTCGAACCCTGGGCACGACGTCAAGTTATGGGACTAGAAGTGTCTAGACCTATATGCTCAGCATTGTTATATTTTGCCGATAAAATTTCTACGAAAATTAATTTGCATAGCCAATTGTGCAGGAAAAAGCTTTTATGTAGAATACTTCTACTTTTAGATGTCCGAGCGAGTAGATAGGAAAGGTAATGTTGAACAAAGGAGAGAGATATTTATTGGTAAGTCGGCCCCTGAGACTTTTACCATTCTTGTAAGTTTGTTGCCCGAGATAGAAAATGTCCAATTTATTTCCTATAGACCAGGATTAAAATGGGCTGGATTGTATACTTCTATAGCAAAGCTGGCCATATGGGACTACGTTCGGACTTGTTTCCAGTCTAATTATAGTTTCGCAATAACGTTGTAACCACTTAAAAATTGCTCAGCAAAGTTCAAATTTGGGGTAATCACAACCTATGAGCAGTCCAGAATTCGAAGCAATACCAGGCATGCGAGTTTGTGCTATCAGATCAGTTGAGGATGGTAAGGTTTATCTTTATGGTTTCGGTATCTATGAAGGTGATTTCAGACCACCTGTAGATATCCGTTTTGATAATGATGATATGGGAGGATCTGGAAGAACAAATCCTAGAATTTTACTCGACAACGGGAAAGTTGTGTGGGGTTTTGAATGTTGGTGGTCACCTGAAAACAATATACGAGAGTTACTTAAAGAAGCAGACGAAATAATCCACGTTGACATTGATGAAGATCGAAGAAAGGCTTCAGAATTAAACTTCAATTAGTCTATTGAGACCAAACACAGACTCTCCAGTGCTCTTTAGAGTCCTCCGATTATTTCGCATAAATATAATTGGATTGAAAAACGGTCAGAACGTAGTTCCAAATGGCCAGCCGTACTTTCGTTCACTTTGGGCCGAGGGTCAATGATGCACAGGTAAGTACTTCATACTTCGCATCGTAAATTCTTACCCGCAGATGTTTGACAGACAAGTCTGTTTGGTTTAATATAAGGACATGAATAAAGTACAGAAATCGGATTCGGCAAAGACGCGGATTTTAAAGACAGCGTCGGATCTTTTTTATCGACAGGGCTATCGATCTACTGGAACAAACGAAATTATTAAGAAGGCGGGGGTGGCCAAAGCCAGTTTTTTCTATCATTTTCCAACCAAAGAGGCCTTGGCGCTCGCTTATCTTAGAGACCTTCATGTTCGGGAAGCGGGGAATCTCCTAAACTTCGTTAACAAATGGAAAAAGCCTTATGACCGTTTTCTTTCGGTGATCAAGTGGATCGAACCCTGGATCAAATCGAATGAACTCCGCGGTTGCGGCTTTTTAAACATGGTTCCTGAAGTGCCCGATAAACGAAGCCCGCTTCGCAAAATGGCCAAAAAACATTACGAAGCCCTCGGTGGCTTGATTGCGCAGTTGACGCAGGAACTGATTGATTCCGATCCAAAACGCTACCGCCATTTGGACGTTTCTGCCGTTACCGATAACTACCTTGTGATAGTCGTAGGGGCGATTGCATATAGTGAAACAAGCCAGGACGCCCGGCCCAGCCGTAGAGCCGTGGAAGCAGTCAAAGCCCTTATCAATCCACAATAATTTTTAACACAACCTCAATTTTACCTATTGACAGACCGGTCTGTATATATTATCTTTAAATAAGGGTCAGACAAAATTAACTAGAAAGGGGGTGAAAATAATATGGCAAAAGTAAATGGGCTAGAAGTCAACGATATTGTGAAATTGGTTGAGGACGTTAAAGGTAACCCTTCCGCATTTCAACTAACATTTTACGCTAATTCCTCCTGGAAGAGTGGTTTTAATGTCGTAGCAGAAACCAATAAATTCACGGTTGGTGGGACGACGCTCAAACACAAGACATTCAAGGTTGAGGGTGACCATCCTAAAGAGTTACTAGGTACCGATAAAGGACCATCTGCAGTAGAGATAATCCTCTCTGCTCTGGGGCATTGCATTGCTGGTGGTTGGGGTGTCAACGGTGCCGCTCTTGGCGTTCCACTTGAAAGTGTAAGAATAGAAGTTGAGGGCGACCTTGATCCTCAAGGTATGCTTGGATTACCGGAACCGGGTAAAGTACGACCGGGATTCCAAAACATACGGGTTACTCACTATGTAAAAAGCACAGCTCCAAAAGAGAAGCTGGAGCAAGTTAAGAGAATGGCTGAGGATCTATCGCCAGTGAAGGATTCTTTAAGAGCGATTAACTATTCTTCTAAGTTGGTGATTCAGTAGAAGAGGCAAAAATGACCCACTCGGGCAGCTGGAGCAATTCTTACCTAGCCAGCCTGATGGGTCATTTTTGTTGCAGCAAAAAATAGGCGCGAACTCTTATTTGCCGAGCAATTTTAGAGTGGTTATAATGTTATTGCGAAGTTATAATTAGACTGGAAACAAGTCCGAACGTAGTCCCAAATGGCCAGCCAAGACGGGCACTCCGGTGACTGAGATGCTTAGAAGAGCACTAACGTTCTGGCAAAACCGCCTTCATAAGTCAAGCATTCAGACACCTTCTTTTACTTTCAAAAAAGGCTACAGTTAAATATGCTAATATCAGTCCAATATGGGTTTGATTATTAGGAAGAAAGCATCAAAAAGGCAACTCCAAGAAATCTCAGAGCACTTTCGGGGATATATAAAAGTGGTTGTGGATATTGAAAGAGAAATATTGGCTGGAGGTAGCGACAGGCACGCAGACGATGAAAAGATATTACTTGATGATGGCTCGAAACAGGAAAATCTTTGGGGTGGAGGATTTGATTTAGAAACAAATGAAACTGATTATAATTCCGTAATAAATCTAAGACCAAATAAGGGTAATTCCAGCCGAGATATTTTATCCGAAAAAGTAAGAAAAAAAATTGCTAATATCATTAAAAGATTACTTTACTAAGATGGATATGCGAAATAAAATATTGGACATTGCGATGAACCTAAATCGCATTGGAAATTGGGCGGCCGATGATTATCATACCAAGAAGAAAAGAATTAAGACATTTCTAGAAAACACAACTAAATACATTCAGGAAGTAGATAAAATTCCACAGCACTCCCCTTTCAAAAAAACTTATATTAGATTCATAGACGAATACCCGGCTCTTAAAAGGGAAGGACTAAAAGGGCCCAAAAATCCACTTTGGTGGGCTGAAAAAATGATGACTTGGGGAAACATCCTTACCCATCGTTCAACTTTTCTTTCAAAATAAGGTGCGGATAAAATGGTTCTAGACCGGCCTGCTCAGCCAAGGACTATGGTATAATCTGTTTGTGAACATAAAGAAATTAGACTATTTGATTAAATTAACCTACGACAAAAACTACAAAGGCTATGTGGCTGATGTAGTGAATTTGTATGGCTGTATGTCTCAAGGCAAAACAAAAAAAGAAGCATTGGAAAATATTGAAAAGGCTATAAAAGCATATATGAAGATTGTTGCCAAAAAAGAAAAGAACACAGAGTTTACTAAAAAATCTGTGGACACAAATATTTCTCTCTCGTCACTGAATGCCTAGGCTTGCTAATATCTCCGGCAAAAAAGCCGTCAAGGCATTCTTAAAATTTGGCTATGTTAATGTTCACACTTCTGGTGATCACACAATCCTTCAAAAGCAAGGGTCTCCAACTTTATCAATTCCTTTACACAAAGAGGTTGCACCATTCTTATTGAAATCTCAAATAAAGAGGGCGAATATAAGGTTCGATGACTATATAAAAGTTCTCAAGTAGTCAGTTCTCTAGACCGGTACGCTCAGCATTTAAAATTGATATTCTCCATCTTTGGGATATATGATTATTTAACGTGGCCCCACTTGCCTATGTGTCCGGAAAAATCGAGAAGACTCAAAAAGATTGCTTTGTCGGTAACGAGAAGGTTGAATGTCCCCGAGAAACTCAAGTCAATACCTCTCAAACCGGCGGTAGAATACTTAACCTCTTTCCCTCGAGCCAGGCTCTCGAAACTCGCAACGATTTGTTGTTTTCCTCTATCCTTGGGGGTGTTATTTTGACCTTCGCTTTATTGGCAACCTTAAAAATAAAAATCTTCGGTAAAACCTTGGGCGAATACATAAAGCCTATTTGGTATTTCATCCTTGTCGCAATTCTAACCGTTCTTTGGCAATATCTGGTCGGTTTAAAAATTGAAGACAACACTCTGCCTATAAGAATAAGCCAATGGGTCTGGGAACTTATGGTTTTGGCCTCGGCTTATAAGTTAAGCAAAATTCCCAATTTTTCCTACGCAAACATGTTTTTCTTGGGAGTTTTGTATAGCCTAATTATCCATGGGTTAAAAATAACGATAAGATATTTCTTCTACGCCAAAACGTTCGGATATATCGTCGATAGATTTCTCTATGGAAGTTTATTGGTCATGACAATTGCCTTCGTCTTAGGATCTGTTTTTGTTTATTGGGGAAAAAAGAAAGCTTCTACGTGATTGTCAAAAGAAAATCAGGATATTTTGTCCTCTCTGAAAAAACCAGAAGAAATTTAGGAGGACCTTATAAAACAAGGGCCGAGGCTCTAAAACGTTTACACCAGGTCGAATTCTTTAAACACCGAAAATCTTAACTTCAGTGTTCGGACTCTTCTGCAACCATGGCCTCTTCTTTGGTTTTATGAATCGTTCCTTCCAGATGCTGCGCCGGAGAGTAAATCGTATAAAGTTTTAAACTTTCGGTTTCGGAAGTATTAATAACATTATGTTTGGTCCCGGCAGGAACAACTACCACCCAACCGTCTTTAACCACCGATTCCTGCCCATCAATAACAACTTTTCCTTCTCCTTCCTCAAATCTAAAAAATTGATCGACGTTGTGGACCTCTTCTCCAATTTCTTCTTTGGGCTTAAGGCTCATCAAAACAAGCTGGCTATGGGGAGCGGTAAAGACAACTTTTCTGAAAAAGTCGTTTTCCTCTGTTTGCTCTTCTATATTTCCGGTAAATCCTTTCATTGTTCTCACCTCCCTAAAATTTGCTTTATCATAAGCTTCCAAATCGGCTCCGCTTTTTTTTGTTTAGATCCTGAAACCCCTTTCTCAAAAAACGGCCTGGACCATACGGAAAGAATAAGCCACTGCCCTTTTTCATTTTTCTTGGCAACTACTTCAATTCTCTGGCGACCGTAAGTTCTGTAATAGATCCACGCTGCTTTGATAGTTGCATACCTTGATTGATCGGGGTGATTGAAGGTTGCCCATGCGTCTCCCTGACTAATTCCCCTATCCTTCAGCCTATTAAGTGCATGGTGTGTCCAAACAACTCCCCCGAAGTTTCTATCCATTTACTTTTTATTTCTTACTTCCTGAAGTAGCTCGTAGGCCAATTCTCCAATTTCCTGCCTTATAAGCTCTTCCACATTTTCTCCAATCATTTGGGTTAGGTAGTCAATAAGGCTCTCGTCGTGGGGAGCCCTGTGGAACTTATCCAGAAATTCTTCGTGGTGAGCCCTGGGTAGCTTATCCAAAACCTTTTCCATCACCCTGTGGTGGAGAATCTCGTCGATAATTTTCCAAAGCTCTTCCTTCTCTTCTAGTGTTCTGGCTGTTTTATTAATCTCAGCCTCAACCTCCTCAAGAATTACCAAATGGTCGTAATAGAGTTTACTCATACTTGAAATAACGATCCTGATGGCAGGCTGACCTTATTATATTCCACTGGTCCCAAAGGAACTTTATTTTCGGGATCATCCACAAAAAATACAACAACCGGCCCTTTCTTATAACGACCTCCTCCCAAGTATTGCATAACCTCGGGGCTTCCCCCGTAGTGTTTTCCCGTCCACGCGGCGGGGCCAGAGTCGGAAACTGCGGAAACTACCGCTTGGCCGTTTTGGGTATTTACTATTAAAACTTTTCTGTACTTGTACCAATTTTTTAAATGTGGCTGTCTGCGGTTCCAGTCCGGAAGGTAAAGAGTCTGAACCACCGCATACCACCTTTCCGTCTCTTCCAGCTGTGGGGTAAGCGCCGACTTTGAGGGAGCAAAATATCCCCAAGCCCCAAGCCCGGGCGCCATGCCTTCTTTTATTCCCTCGCCATCACCGTGAGCCGAAAGGGTATCTCCTGGATATCTTCTTAAGTGCTGTTCTGCTCCGATTGCCCCGTATGTTGTATTTAGGTGCTCCCCCTCAAGCGTCGCTCTTGCGGGTACTCCCAGGATATTTTCAAATATTCTTTCCAGATACTTTTCTTCCTCCCGGCTTAATGGGCGGGTCTTTTCCGGAAGTATTTTGGTCATGGTGTCGACCAGGGTCTTTTGCGGCTCCTCGAGAGAAACGCTGAAAGACTGCGCCTGAAGCCTGGCAATTATTTCATGGGGTGGAGGAAGGGCTCTTGCTGCCTGAACGGGAGAAAAAATGAGGCTTCCCGTCATTGCTCCAGTCCCCAAAACTTT
>Ga0209210_1002086_pt1 | contig 15179 bp, 18 predicted proteins | sample RifGroA1_FD_183991 | JGI IMG/M metagenome (GOLD analysis project Ga0209210, IMG submission 183991) | Contaminated groundwater microbial communities from Rifle, Colorado, USA - Rifle Groundwater A1 (SPAdes) (version 2) | ecosystem: Environmental > Aquatic > Deep subsurface > Groundwater >...
GTGAGTTCGAAAATCGTCCCATCCGGCGAGCAAACAAATCTATAGTACTAGCCAAGGATAAGTAGAATATTCTATTTTTATTTTGTTATTATTGTTACAGCTGTAAAGATATTAGGCATTGATTTATGTATAAAAATAAGAGCAGAAACAGATTGCTGTTTACGTTATTTATTATAATCGGGTTATTTTTTTTGGTTTTTGGGGGAATTGTGAGATGGAAGAATAGTCGAAATAGTCCGGTGGACGGTCAAGAGACGAAAACGCCATCGATTCTCGACCTACCCATATTTAAAGAGAAGGTGGTGGAGCCAGCCGTTGAGTTTAAACAACCGGGAGTTAGCGCTGTTTTACCTTCCGCAAAATGGGTGTCTCAGTCATACAATAACTGTGGACCGGCGACAACGGCAATGGCTTTACAGTACTTTGGCTATAACGTGAGCCAGGTAGAAACAAAAGACGCCTTAAGGACCAACCCTTCGGATAGTAATGTTTTTACGTATGAGATCAGAGACTATCTAAAAAATAATTACAATATCGAAGGGAAGCTGCTCTTCAACGGTAATGTTCAGATATTAAAAACTCTCCTGACAAACGGAATTTACTTGGTAATGGAAAACTGGCTACGTCCGAACGAAGACATTGGACATAACATGACTATTCGTGGCTACGACGACGAGTTGGGAGTATTTATTGCCGACGATCCATACTTTGGAGTTGGTGTTAAATACAAGTATGAGAGTTTTGAGCAAGGCCAATGGAAGCCTTTTAATAGGGAGTACATGCCGATATATCGCATTGAGCAGGAGCCGTTAGTAAAAGCAATTATTGGTCGTGATTGGGATGAAAAAACAATGTATCAGGGGGCGGTGAAGACGAGCAAGGTAGAGATAGAGAAAAACAAAGACGATATGTATGCTTGGTTCAATCTGGGGACAAGTTATTATGCTTTGGGTGACTACAAAGCCGCGAGAGAAGCATTCGAGAGGTCAAGAGCTATTGGCTGGCCGATGAGGATGTTGTGGTATCAAATCCAGCCGGTGCAAACATATAACAAGTTGGGAGAGTATCAAAAAGCTTTGGAGTTGGCAAAAATCGGTTTGGCAACATACGAACCTTTTGCGGAGTTGTATCTGGAGTCGGCTATTGCTTATAAGGGTATGGGTGACTTAGTAAAGGCTAGGGAAAAAATTGACAGGGCATTGGTTTTGGCACCAAATTATATGCCGGCATTGTTGTTCAAGGAAAGCTTAAGTGATTAGTTGATCGAGACATTATCTATTTTAGCCAAGCAGTCGTTCGTGTATCAGCCCGTCGGGGGAACAATTGAGGAGAATCATTGAAGGGTTAAGGATCTTTCAGGGTAAACAAATAGATACCTCTGTCTATTCGGTGGAGGAACTGATCGCCAAGCTCAAAGAGTTGAGTACGACAGAGATAGTAACCTAACAAAATTGAATAGGTACCCGACCAAAGAGTACTATTGGTCAGATGAAAAGGTATGTTGACGAGTCTAAGAAGTTCGGGAATAGTCCCAGCCGGTGAACTTTGATAGAATGTGGGTAAATGAATTTAGAAAAGAGAGAGTCAGATAATTCGCGACACTACTTGGTTACCGTTATCAGTGAAGAAGGAACGGTGGCTGTAGAGTCGTCGATAAAACCGCTTCTCGGTGGCTATATTTCTATGAGGAAATATGGGAACCCAGATTATTGTCCAAGTGCGACGAGACATCATAGAAAAGCGAAAGCAGAAACAGGTCAAATGAAGAATTTAATATATTTCGATTCTGTCGAAACTGCTGTCTTGTGTGGATATTCACCTTGCGGAAACTGTTGGATAAGAGGCGATATGGCTGTTACAAGATGGAAAGAATACATAGATGCATGTAATAAGTTTGGAATTGTATCCATACCTGAACCAAAAGTGATAAGTAACACGAAATAGTTTTCAGATGTCAAGAACTCAGAATAATTACTGATATCCAAGTTGAACCTACTCATTACGAGTGGGTTCTTTTTTTACTTAAAGCTGTGAAATTATCTATTTGGCGAGGCACTCAAGTAAGACATAAAAATTACGAGGCTGGATTGTGCCGTCTGATCGTCTATGATATTTAAAACAGGGGGCTGTAATAAATGTAGGAATACTTACAACATAGTGTTACTATTAAATTAATATTATAGACAACAGTATGTTTTTGAAATGAAAAAAAATAAAGAGTTGGTCGCATCTAAAATTCGATATGAGAAATTAAAAACAACGGCTAAGGATATAGGGAAGACCAAGGTTAAAGTTGAAAAGTCCTCAATAGGCTTAAAAAAAGCCTCAAAGGTTAGGGAAAAGATTATGGCAAAGGTAGTAAAGACCGCAAAGGAATTAAAAACAACGGCTAAGGATATAGGGAAGACCAAGGTTAAAGTTGCAGAGACAGCAAAGGAGTTAGAAACGATGGCTAAAAAGGATGAGTTGGTTAGAGCTGAATTCCTAAAGAAGGCAGCAAAATTAAAGACAGTTGCCAAAGAGAAAGAGAAAATTCGAATAAAAGTTTCCAAGGGGGCTGTGGAATTAAAGAAATTGGCTAAGGGAAAGGAAGAGGTTCGTTTCAAGTTGGTAGAAATAGCCAAGCAGCTTGCAAAAACGGCTGAGGAAAAAGAGGAAGTCAGGATTAGATTTGCAAAGACTGCGGCAATAATAAAGGATTTATCAGATAGAAACGAGGCGATTTTAAGTTCAATTGGTGATGCGGCGTTTGCTTGTGATAAAGAAGGAAAAATTATCTTGTTCAACAAAATGGCTGAGGAAATCACTGGAATAGCAAAAAAAGACGCTCTTGGAGAACCTTATGGTCAGGTCACCAGTTTTATAAACGAAAAGACAGGGGAACCGGCGGTCGACTTTATTTCGGAGGCTATTAAAAAAAGGATAAAAACCGGGATGGATGAAGACACCGTTCTTGTAAGAAAGGATGGTAAAAAAATTCCGGTGGCAGACACAGCTGCTCCAATTTTTGATTCAAAGGGTGTGGTGACAGGTTGCATAGTTGTATTCAGAGATGTAACAAAAGAAAGAAGTATTGATCAAGCCAAAACAGAGCTGGTCTCTTTGGCTTCACATCAGCTGAGGTCTCCTCTGACGGCAATAGGTTGGTATGCGGAACTCTTGGAATCAGAAACAAACGGGATTCTAACGCCCAAGCAATTAAAGCTGACAAGGGAAATTCGAGACGCATATAAAAGAATGACAACCCTCGTGAATTCACTTCTAAACGTTTCACGTATCAGCATGGGGACTTTTGCTGTTGACCCAGGATCCACCAACATCGAGAATGTAGCAAAAACTACCCTGGAACTATTTAAACACGAGATAGAGGAGAAAAAACTAACAATAAGAGAGAATTATGATAAAAGATTGGATAATTTTTGGGCGGACCCAAAAATACTAAGTGTTATATTCCAAAATCTGATTTCTAATGCCGTTAAATACACACCAAGTGGAGGAAAAATTGTAATTAATATTAAAAAACAAAAATTTCTTGAGATATCAATTTCCGATACCGGGATGGGGATACCAAAATATCAACAAGCCAAAATCTTCACAAAACTGTTTAGAGCCGACAATGCGAACGACGTTGATCCGTCCGGAACCGGTTTGGGTTTGTATATTGTTTACGAAATAGTGAAAGCTTCGGGCGGAACGGTACGGTTTGATTCTGAGGTAAAGAGGGGTTCGACATTTTATGTAAGTTATCCTCTGAAAGGGATGGTCAGGAAAATAGGTGAAAAAAGCTTATCGTAGTGAAAACTTTCGGCTTTTTCTAAAAGTAAGGATTATCTTTGAGAAATAATGTCGGCGAATACCACGAGGCGCTTACTGTAGATTTTTTTATTTCTGTCCCAAACTCCTTCACAAGTAACAAGATTTAGATAAGGACTACCATTTGGAACGAAAACTTCGTCTGCGAATCCAGGGTCATAGAGGCGGCTTTCCCTAACAGCGAAGGAATGAATTTTTTTGTTACTGTCTTCTATATACAGCTTGTCTCCTGTCTTGAGCTTGTTTAGATTAGCGAATACCCCGTCACCTCCTTTTTTTTCGTTTAAGTGTCCGGCGATAACAGCGCTGCCGTTTTCACCCGGTCGAGGTCCCAGCATGAACCATCCTACGTCTGTGGAATTGTTGGGAACATCCATTTCTCCTTCCGTTGAGCCCAGATACTGTATACCAGTGTTGATATTGAGAGCAGGAATAATTAGTCTTATGGGAAACCCGACAATGTCTTTTTGGTCTTCGATACCTAAAACTTTATTGTCAGTATTATTTAGGTGATGAAAATTGATGCTCTGGTACAAGCCAACCGACGATATTGTGAGCAGCATTCCAGAAAGCACGGCCAGAATATTTTTTTGCAGCGATAGTAGATCGATGTGTTTCGACACCTGAGGGAGCTTAAACTTTTCTTCGAATTGAAATCAGAAGTGCGGAAGATCCCAACAAAACTCCTGCCAGAATATACCAGTTCGAGTAGTTGTCTTCAGGGGCTAATCCGGTGTTTGGTAACCGGGGAACAAATGTGTCCGGATAACTGACTAGGGCAATTCTCCCGATGAGGCTCGCCGGTCCGTATTCTCCAATTTGACATTCGTTTCTTGCGGCTACCTGGACCCAAAGGGGTGTGTTCGATGGGAGGCCGTTGAGAGTTGTGGAGAAGCCTGTGACATCCGTGTTGTATAACCAGTTGCCGTCTGAAGGACCATACCGAACGTTAAATTGGTCGGTTCCAGAATAAGGACCCCAGCTGACAAAGATACTATCAGCATCTACTCTATTTGAGTCAATTATGGCAGGAGCAACTACTCCCTCGATGATTGGGGGGCAGGGAGGGTTGGGAGCTGATGTAGAGTCGATGGGAGCGAGAGGGGCAGCTGTGGGAGCAGGAGGGTTGTTGGTGACCGGAACGGTACTGCAGCTGGATTTGTTAATTGTATTGCTGTCTAAAGTCACGGCTCCGTTGCGAGCTAATGCTCGTCCGCTTAAATCAGCTCCTGTAGCCATGGTGATGTCTGTTAGTGCGAGAATGTTTCCGGTCAGATCTGTGTTCGTTCCGAGGGTGGCAGAGCTTACTACTTTCCACCAAACACTGCACGCATCACCACCTATGACATTGGCAGTTCCAGATGTAACGAGAGTGGATGCCGATCTAAAAACCCAGACGCCCGATCCGCTAAGGGTGAGTGTTCCTGACAGCGCAAAAGCATCTGCGCAATAAACACCAGGGACAAGACTTAAACCAACCAAATCCTGTGTCCCTGCATAGGTGACAGTACAAGTAGCATTATCCCCACTACTCAAAGCATCATACGCACTTACTAAATCAGCCTTTGCCTGAGTGAGTAAGGCTGCATTGGTTATTCGGCAGGCAGTGCTTCCACCACCTCCACCTGTGTAGGCGCCATCATTATCATATATTGTCCCAGTCACTTCGGCACATGTTAAACCAATACCTGCCCCCGTGGCCGGATCCAGCCCAACATTTCCGGTTATAGCAGAAGTGCCGGTATTGGTAATGTTTGGAGTGCCCGCCAAAATAGCAAAACTATCAGCTTGTCCAAGGCTGGGTGAAGTGGCCGCATATACAGGAGTCGGTGCAGTATATAGAAAGGTAGTCAAGAGGGGAATGAAGACCAGTAATGATGATGTAATCGTAGAGAAAATCTTTCTGATCTTCATTTAATTTGTTTGTATTATTTAATACTACTTCTACTGTAAATGATATTGTTTTAAAAATCAATAATTGATGTAAAAGATATTACACTGGTGAGTGTATAGAGAGCTTAGGGTAATTAGAAGAAACTCTGAATAGGCAGGATTTTTGCTATACTTTAGATGTAATGAAGTTAACAAGAAGGGAGGTGAAATAAAATGGATTTACTGTGGACTATTGTCGTGATTTTGATAATTGGTTGGTTCCTCGGACTGAACGTATTTGCTATCGGTGGGAATCTGATTCATATTCTGTTGGTTATTGCATTGATAATTATTGTTTACAGATTGGCAACAGGACAAAGATTATAAAGAAATAATAATTTGAAAGGAGGTGAAACGAAAAGTGACAACTATTGTAAATAATCCGCCACCTTCCGATAATTCGGGTGGGTCATTGGGTTTGATTGTTGGAATCGTTATTTTGTTGGTGCTGCTTTATCTGGGATACGTATACGGACTTCCTGCTTTGCGGGGAGTGCAGTCCGAAGGTATACAGATCAACGTGCCGGAAAATATTAATGTTGATGTTAACCAGCAATAATTAGTATTATTTTTAGTTAATTTCATAGCATCCTGCGAGCGCAGGATGCTTTTGGAGGTGAAGTGTAACAATGATTGCTTTTGGTCTCTTATGCCTTATAATTTTAGACAATTACCATTTATTGAATCAATGAATAAGACTGGGTTAAGTTCGAATGCTGAAATTACTCTCTTGAAGAAAAGGATAGCTGTTTTGGAGGAGATGAACTCCCATTATAAGGAGATGGAAGGTAAGGTGAGTGAAGCGCGCTTGTACGCGGAGAATATTGTTGAAACAGTGAGAGATCCTTTATTGATCATGGATGGTGAATTAAAAGTATTTTCGGCCAATAAAGCTTTCTTTGAAACCTTCAAGGTAAAAAGTGAAGAGACTTTGGGGCAGTTCATTTATGACCTGGGTAATGGGCAATGGAATATTCCTGAATTGAAAAAACTTCTTAGAGAAATTATTACCAAGAGAAATACACTCGATGATTATGAAATGGAACATAACTTTGAGACTATCGGTCGGAAAACAATGCTTTTAAATGCCAGGCGTATACCCCCGACACCGGCTAAACCAAGGATAATATTATTGTCGATTGAGGACATCACCGAGCGCAGGAGTGTGCAGCAGCAAATAAAGATCGGTCTGCAGCAAAAAGTTGAAGAAAGAACAAAGGAGCTAGATATCGTCAATCAAAAGCTTAAAGAGAAGATCGTAGATCTTGAGATAATAAATAAGGCTGCCATAGGCAGGGAACTGAAGATGATAGAGCTAAAAAAAGAAATAGAGAGACTGAGAAACAGAGAAGTATAAAATGATGACCGACCAGGATTCAACCAATGAGGTTGAGGATATTCGAAGAGCGACTCTAAATTTGTTGGCTGATTTGGAAGAGGAAAGGACCGCGCTGGCTTTATCTATGGCAAAGAATGAGGCGCTCCTGGAGAGTTTGGGGGACGGAATATTGGCGACTGATAAAGACGGAGAAATTATTAGCGTGAACCAGGCGGCGGAAAAATTATTGAATGGCAGTCAAAAAGATTTTCTGGGCAAGAAACTTAGTGATGTTCTCCATATTTACGATGATAAAGGAGTATTGATACCGCAAGAGAAACACCCATTCCAAAAGGCGTTTGTGTCAGGTAAGAAAGTCGTGGAAACTTTTATTTACGAGAGGAAAGACGGGACGAAATTCCCTGCAGCAATTACTATGACGCCTGTAATTTTTAACGGCAAGACTGTTGGAGTGATAGAGGTTTTTAGAGATGTCACTAAAGAATTGGAGTTGGATAAGGCAAAAGATGAATTTATTTCGTTAGCATCCCATCAGCTTAAAAGTCCTATTACCGGAATATTATGGAATTTAGAGCTACTTCTTGAGAAAAAGAGTGGTCTTAAAAATGATCAAGTGGGGGTGTTAGAGTTAATTCAAAACAGCGTAAAAGGGATGTTGAATTTGGTAGCGGGTTTTTTAGATGCGACTAAAATCGAAGCTGCCGGGTTTGTAGTTGAAAGAGGGAAGGTGGACCTGGCACAGATCTGTGATTCGGTTATCGGCGAATTGGCAGGTCAAATTTCGGATAAAAAAATCGATATCATTAAAGACTATGGAAAAGACATCCCATTACTCGACATTGGTATAAAAACAGGAAGGGTAATTTTTCAAAATCTGATATCAAACGCCGTCAAATATACTCAGGAGAAAGGAACAGTCGAGGTAAAGATTGAGAAATCTAAAGAAGGAGCGAAGATTTCCGTTAAAGATAATGGTTATGGTATTCCCGAAAGTGCAAAAAAACAAATTTTTACAAAATTATATCGTGCAGATAACGTGAGGGTGAAGGAGCCGTTGGGTACCGGATTGGGATTGTATTTGGTGAAAAAACTGGTTGATAATCTTGGAGGTAAGGTTTGGTTTGAATCAAAACTGGGAGTAGGGTCCACTTTTTATGTTAGTTTGAAATAGGTTAAGTCATTATTTCTCAGTAAGATTCGCAAGAATGTTGTTTGTAAATTGATGAGTGAATTTGTGTATCTTCAAAGGTTTTAAGCATGATTAGATCATGTGGACTTGTCCCAAGTGTGAAAGGGTGTTTAAGAAGAAAAGCCAGCCTCATAGTTGCCGGAAAGTATCGATTGAGTCTCATTTTGAGAATAAGGAAATAGCTAAGGAGATATTTGACTACCTAGTTAATATGGTTGATAAAGAAATCGGGAAGTGCCAGATTGTATCTATTCCGTGTTGTATCCATTTGTTCGGGAGTTTTGATTTCTTGGCCGCTCTTCCCAAGAAGGATAGGCTAGAGATCAGATTTGGCTTAAACCGTAAGCTTGATAGTCCGAGATTGAAACAAGCTGTGCCGACATCGACAAGAGGATACAAGAACTGTATTGATGTAAGCAGAAAAGAGGAGATCGATGCAGAGCTTATCGGTTGGACAAGCGAGGCGTATCACCTGAATGATAAAAAGCTTTAATTTTTGTCCTATTCGCCGAGTATCGATTGTGTTAGATTTCTCTTAATTAACAATATTTGAGGTATACTTACGGTATTAGGTTTTAGTATAGGCTGATATGTTAGTTTTAATCTTACTTTTGGTTGTCGGGTCCGGTCTTGTATATATTTCAAGATACAATTTCACCCCCGTTACGCTTAATTTTGGAATTTATAGCCTTTCGGATATTCCACTCTTTTATGTGATTGTAGGTTCGTTGGTAACAGGTTTGTTACTGTCCTATTTGGTTTATATCGTTAATTCAATTCTCACCACCTTTAAACTTCGAGGGAAAGACAAAGAGATCAAAAAGCAGAAAGGTGAAGTGCTTGAATTAACAAAAAGAGTTCATCAGCTTGAGTTGGAAAACGAGAAGCTTAAACATGAACCGAGTGTTGAACCGGAGGACACAAACGCTTTGTGAAAACGATTCTAGCTAAAATTTGGAAAGCGTTGCGTTTACCCAAAGGAGTGCAGTTGTTTGTAATGCGGCTTTTTCAAGAGAGATTTCTCATTGGTGTTACAGGGATCATTTTTAATGAAAAGGATGAAATTCTTCTTTTTAAGCATACATATCGGGCGCATGCATGGAGTTTGCCAGGGGGTTATTTAAAGGCGGGTGAGCACCCGAAGGAAGGATTGGAAAGAGAAATCAAAGAAGAGTCCGGTTTGGTGGTGAGTGCGGATGAGCCTCTTAAAACACGAACCGACCGTGATTCAGCTCGCTTGGATATGTGTTACACCGGTATTTTAATTGGGGGCGATTTCGTACCTACACACGAAGTGTCCGAATATGGATTTTTTACCCTGGACAAGCTACCGTTGCTTCGATCCAATCAGTTGTTTTTGGTCGAGCAGGCATTGAAGCAGAAGAATTCGGTGGAGGATAGTATGTCGAATATTTAGGGAGGGCTTCTTAAACGGTGGATTAAATTACCTAAAGCGTTGGAATTTGGAAACAAAAAGATCTCATTGCTGAGACCTTTAAGGAGGAGCTTACTTGCGTAAGGCTCTGACCTAATGATTGCTCATTAGACTGATTACTAGTATATAGGTTGTCGTACATTTTGTCAAGAAGTTGCTCGAAAAGGTCCGGAGACCACGTCTCGATACCACTTGTTAGGAGAAAAGTCAGGCGTTGATAGAGGTCATATGAAAGAAAATATGCCCCCTGCTTGTATTACTAGTAGATATCAGTTAACACGCACGAAAGGGGGTGAAACATTATGAATAAAACATCTATGCTTTTGGGACTGACCGCATTGGTCATTGGAGGCGCAGCAATTGCTCCTAGAGCAATACTTGCCTATCGAGGTGACCCAGCAGTCAAGGGCCCAAATTACACCGAAGAACGCCATGAGGCCATGGAGAAAGCCTTTGAGAACAAAGACTACAACTCCTGGAAAACACTAATGGCAGGACGAGGCAGAGCAACCCAGATTGTGAATGAGCAAAACTTTGCTAAGTTTGCCGAAGCTCACGAGCTGGCCGAACAAGGTAAAACCGACGAGGCTAAGAAGATAAGGGCTGAACTCGGACTTGGTCTGCAAAATGGAGCCGGAATGGGTCAAGGAATGGGACGCGGCAGAATGAGTCGATAACCATCTTTGTACGAATAGCTGACACCTCACTCATAAGATAAGAGTGGGGTTTCAGCAGTTTGTAGAATTATTAATATTGATATGCAATCAGTTATATTTAATTAAATAGCTGTGAGAGATACATCCAAGTTATCAGATGAGGAAGTGATCGGGATTGTCCGTACCAAGGACAAAGAATCTTATGCTGAGATCATTAACCGATATCAGACAAAACTTATGAGGTACGCCAGTTACATCATGGGAGATGAGCACATGGGAGCGGATGCGGTACAGGAGAGCTTCATCAAAGCCTACATCAACCTCAATGGGTTTGATACGAAAAAGAAGTTTTCCAGCTGGATATATCGTATCGTCCACAATGAAGCGATGAATGCCTTGAGAAAAAACAAGAGGCAGCTGCCAATGGATGATCAAACAGAGTTTGATAGCGGAGTCAACTTAGAAGACGAATTCATTAAGAATGAAATAATAAATCAGGCGCATCACTGTTTAGATCAGATGCCGATAATATACAAGGAACCATTGTCACTCTATTACCTAGAAGAAAAATCGTATGAAGAAATTAGCGATATATTACGAATTCCCATTGGTACGGTAGGGACACGTGTCAACCGAGCCAAGGGGATCATGAAAAAACTATGTCAAAAAACCCAAAAATAATACCAGTCGATTTTGAAGAAACCATCATGACAAAGGTGAAGTCCAGCGAGATCTCTATGAAACCCCGCTGGTTCTTTGTGTTGGGATCACTGCTGATGATGGCCGGCTTAGTAGGCTTGAGTATTGGAGCCATTTTCTTGAGCAATCTGACGTTGTTCTTACTGCGTCAGCATGGACCAATGGGACAGTGGCGTTTACAGGTAATGCTGAATAGTTTCCCGTTTTGGGTACCAGCATTGGCAGTTGTCGGTATCGTGCTGGGGATAATGATGTTTAGAAAGTACGACTTTTCTTATAAGAAGAACTTTTTGCTGATTGTTGTTGGATTTATTATGTCAATCATATTGACTGCCTTCATTTTGGATTACCTTGGATTCAACACCATGTGGTCTCGTCAGGAGCCAATGAGGCGTTTTTACCAGCAGTTTGATAGACAAAACTCAACAACTCCGAGAGGCCAAGGTCAAGTACCAGGTCAAGGTCGAGGAAGATTTATTCAGTAAGAAAGGTGCCAGATGAACCTCCGCGGGGAGCTCCATAACGATTAGAACCTCTGTAAATTTTTGTTAAACTTTGTAGATTTTTGACGGATAAAGATTTGGCCTGAGAGGCTTTTTGACAGAGTGGCCATCGGGAAATTATCATACAGTTAGCGTGTGAGATTTCATCGCCGAGACCTTTATGCGCATTTGAATTAAAAATAAACTGGAGGAGAGAAATGAGAAACTATATTGCGGAGGATGTCGATGCTTACATCGCCAGTTCGAGTAAAGAAGCCCGTCCTGTTATGGAAGAGCTTCGAAAAATAATCAAGTCGACCATTCCTGAGGCGGAGGAAGGAATAAGCTGGGGAGTGCCGTTTTATAAGTATCGCGGTCTTCTTGGTGGATTCGCAGTATTTAAGGACCATATTAGTTTCGGACTAGCGTTCGTGCTTGAAGCTATAGACCGCGAAACGCTTGAAAAAAAGGGTTACATGACGGGAAAGAAAACCGTACAGATCAAGTTCGAACAAAAGGTGCCGACCGCAGAAATAAAGAAAATTCTAAAAGCAAAGGCAAAAATGAATGAGGTCAAAGGAGCGACAAAGTAATTTCTCTAGGTCACATCATTGATTAACAATGCTATTGCTTGATGAACTTGGCGGTAATAAAGAGTAGGGTGACGATAATAATCGAGGAAATGATCATTTGAAGGGGAGTTATCGTTATACCGGTGACTTCTTCAGATGAAGGAGTCGTTGCCAGCGTGGTAATAGTTGGTGTTTCTGCTGTAGCCGGAAGTTTGGGGGTGATAAGAGGTGCCGGGGTAACTCCAGCTTGGGTTTCAGTGATTGCTTCTGCAAAGACAACTCGTCTTTCGGGATAAGAGTCGTCGATGCGATTCCAAATTCCTTCACAGGTAATAATGTTCAGACGAGCCTTTCCGTCAGTGGAGATAAACACAGGAGTGGAGTCATCATTTCTGCCAAAGAGACGTATTGAAGTGACTTGGAAAGCGAGGGTATTTCCATTATCGTCGAGAACATACGCTTTGTCGCCGACCTTTATCTTGTCCAGATTGTAGAAAACCCGGGGTATACCATTATCAATACCATAATGTCCACCGATTACGGCACTACCGATTTGTCCCGGTCGGGGACCAAGGGCATACCAGGCGACGTTGACCGAACCTGCCGGAACGTCCATTCTCCCGTCAGGGGTGATATATGCATCCTCAACGGCCGTGTCTACTCCGATTATTGGAATTTTTAGGCGAACGGGAAGTCCACGAGGAATTCCTCCCGGATCGCGGATTTCCGAATAGGCACTAGATTCTCTGACCTGACCCACTCCGGGTTGATAAATGGCTAATGGCAATTTCCAGCCGAAGGAACTGTCGGAGAGGGTGGGGTTGACGGTCGTTCTTCTACTTGCAGGGAGAAATAGTTGGTCTCTAAACATTAGGGCTGCTCCTGCGAGTACAGCGACGGCAAGTATAGATTTGAGATAGTTTATTGGATTCATTTTCTTTTCTTTATATTACTTTTTTGTTTAAGAATGATAAATAAAATAAAAGCCGCGAGAATACCCGAAACGATCTTCCACTCCGGTAAGCCCGGAGAAGTCGTCGGTTGAGGGATATTTACATTAATTGTAATAGAGTCGCTGCTAGTGGCCGTCAATCCATTGGCTTTGGCCGTAACTGTGACGGTACTGATGGTCGTATGTTTTAGATTTATAGTGCAGGAGTAGATCCAGACTTCGTGAGGGTCAAGAAGGTTGTTACCATTGGTGTCTCCCAACTTTCCGGACATGTTCTGGCATTTGTCGTCGGTAACAGTGATGTCGCTTAAGGAGACAACTCCGGGATTATTTACTTTATAGGTGAAGATAACCTCACTGCCTTGGGCAGATAACAATAAGGGGTAGGTTACTTTGGTAGCGTTGACGATGCTGACTTGTGGGGCGGGATCTTCTGAGCCAACAATTACCGTGGCGTTAGCCTTGTGAGTGGCTGTAATATCATTGGCCATGCCGGTAGCGGTGGCACTGCTTTCGGTGGTTTGGGAAATAGTTGTGGTACAGGAATATCTCCAAGTTTCATCGTAATCAAGACGGGAATCCCTATTGTCGTCCCCGGTGACGAACTTCACCGAGTCGCAAACATCATCTGACACTTTTATATCTGTAAGGGGGACCTCTTTAATGAAATTCTTGACGGCGTAGCGGTAGGTTACATTTCCCGGTCCATTAGGTAGTGTTGCCGGATTTGGTATGGAAGTGATGCCGATCAGAGGGATATAAAGGACACTAAGACTGTCTTGGGCGTAGGCGTCTTTTGTGCCGATCCCCAAGACAAGCACGGTTAGCAGAATTAATTCCTTGGATAATGACATAATTTGACTCTATTTAAGTCATTATGGCAGAAACAAAATTGTTGTGTAACGATTGTTACCCAGATAAGGCAAAAGGAAGTTGATTGGTCGGGTGAGAGCGGAATTTGGCGCTGCATTTTGTGTAAAGGTTGACGTGATAGATGGACTTGGCCACTGGGTAATGGTTTAATGATGATTGAGTGACTGGTGTAAAAAATGAAGGATTCACACTTTTGGAAGTAATATTGGTGATAGCTTTAATGGCAATTTTGGGAGTAACTCTCAGTCTTGATTTCTCAGGATATATTGATAGGTCATATGATGGGGTGAGAAAAACCGATTTGCACAAAATGCAAGTACTGCTGGAAAGTTACTATGACAGAAAAGGTAGTTATCCGGCCGAGTTACCGGATTGTGGTCAGCCGTTGCCATATTTAAGTTGGGTATTGGGAAATAAGATGCCATGTGACCCTCAAACAAAGGAACCTTACTTTTACCAGGTCAATGGTTCATATCCGGAGTCATATAAGGTGTATATAAATCTGATGAATGAGAAGGATGCTTCAGTTGAGAGGGTGGGATGTGGTGGTGGTTGTGGTCCGGACTGTGCATACAATTATGGAGTATCGAGTCCCAATGTGGGGCTGACAAGGTGCTCATATGTTTGCGCTCCAGGAGGAGGGCAGTCAGGATCCTGTGAGTTGTATGTGAATACCGAGTCAAGTGAGTGCCCAGTTCTTTATGGGGGAGATATCACTTGTCGGGGAGAGTGCAATGATCCGAGTAACCGGTGTAAAAATGCCAGCGGAAAGAGAAACGCGGATTAAGAAAAACTATTCCTTAATCCAACCAATAGCACCGGCGATGGCAGATCCAATCCCCGGGGCAATCCAAAACATGGGAAGCCGGGGGTCGATCAGGTCGTTCTCGATCATGTAGCGCCAGCGGTTAAGAGTAGTAGCAGAACTGCTGTTGGAGTGTTTGGCTTTGTCCATGAGGAAGGGTAGATTGGGGGTGTCAAGAAACCTTTGAGGATTACGACGGAGAAGTTTGGCAATTCTGTCAACAACCGGTTTACTGGCCGGATGGATGATGACATTTTTATTGCCCAACTCTTTTAACAAATTAAGGTTGCCGTATTCGTTAAGTAATTCGGCCATAACCAACATAGTTTGGTCCCCGAAAAAGAAACCAGTTTTCATACCATCCATGGAGATGGTGGAACCGTTCGTGGGATATGGAATATCAAGAAATGCACCTTTGTCGGAGTGGTGGAA